>VFSW01000175.1_pt1 | contig 86622 bp, 97 predicted proteins | sample 5358111 | NCBI WGS metagenome assembly VFSW01 (sample SAMN11554181, study PRJNA540505) | mine drainage metagenome | isolation source: sediment from site ElyBrook_90M | place: USA: Ely Copper Mine, Vershire, VT | collected 2017
GCGTATTACGAGAAAAAATAGCCGGTGGATCGCGATTTAGTGCGGGAGACAACACTCAAAGCCATGGGTGCACAACTTACCATAGACAACTTTGGTGCAGGTTTTTCTAATTTGAGTTATTTGAAACGTTATCCGATTGATGCACTGAAGATCGACCAGTCGTTTATGCATGACATCAAAAAAGCTACGGATGATTTGGATGATGCTGCTCTCGTGACCACCGTGATCAGTTTGGGAAGAAGCCTTAATTTATGCGTCATTGCCGAAGGAGTGGAAACTCGGGAACAATTGGTATTCCTGCTGGACCAGGAGTGTTGCGAAGGACAAGGGTTTTATTTCAGTCAGCCAGTACCTGAGAAAAATATGACTATTCTACTTCGAACGGGTCGCACAAAGCTTTTTTGATTTTCTGTGACAAATTGCAGTCCGATGGTATTTGAGTTTACATGGCGAAATTCGCCGGATTTCGGGTCATTCAAGGAGAACAAGATGCTTGTCACATTTACAACCCGTGCCTACGCGGACATCACCATGTTCGGGGATGTTGCGCTCGATATGCTAAAAATGATGGGGCATAGCGCAACCGTTCCCGGCGCAATTCTGGCCGCCGATCTTCCTGCGGCAGTGGATCGGTTGACGGCTGCCATTGAGGCAGGAAAAACTGCACCACCTGTTAAAAACAAGAATACAGACGAACCGGTAGTCAGCGTTGCTCATCGCGGACTGCCTCTGATCGAACTGCTTTCTGCCGCAGCAAAAGCAAACACTGACGTCTTGTGGGACATATCATCCTCCAATGAATACCAGCAATCCTAGCTGCCACCTGTATGGCGTAGCCCGTTATGATGACTTCGGTACGGGATATCCGGCACTTTCTTATCTCAAGCGATTCGATATCGACTATCTCAAGATCGATCAGTCTTTTGTCCGCAATATGGCTGCAGATCCAGCACATCTGCATTATGCGAAGCTATCATCGTCATGGCACACAAACCGGGTCAAAAAGTTATTGCTGAGGGAATTGAAACCAAGGAACAATTGGATTTGCTGAAATCCATAGGATGTAATTTTGGCCAGGGATATTGGGTTTCCAAACCCATTCCGGGAGAAGAATTTGAAAAGTTACTGCTCAAGTGATACAGCCAGTCCTTATCCTTGGAAAATCTTTTCCTGCGACTTTATGTGAAACTTGGTCAGCACCGCCGCCGGTTACTCGACCCCTTTGGGTATATACCTCTGGCAGAAGCTGAGGCACAATACTGAAGGGAGCCTGCTGAGCAAGCATCATAAGACTGTTCTTTAAGCCAACACCCTCCACGAGACTCGAGGCGATTCAACATGCCATCTGTAAAATATGGAGAAATATCATAGATACCAAGCCTTTTATTAATAGTAATCCTGCATCAAACATTACAGAAATTCCGCCTCTTGGCATGGACGGCGAAAGTATCGTCGATGATTTTCGCCGGTACTTCAGCCACACCCTGTACCGGGACAAGTTGAATCAGTCAGCCTACTATGTTTATACATCACTCTCCCTTTCGTTGCGTGATCGCCTAGTGGAGCGTTGGAAGAGTACCAAATACGCTTATAACGAGCAGGACTGCAAGCGCACCTATTACCTGTCGCTGGAGTTTCTGATGGGTAGGACGCTGGGTAATGCCATGCTCAACCTAGATGTAGAACCATCGATCTCGGGTGCGCTGACAAAACTGGGTTTGGTGCTGGAAGAGATTATCGATCAAGAACATGATGCCGGTTTGGGGAACGGCGGTCTGGGACGGTTGGCCGCATGTTTTCTGGACAGTTGCGCCACCTTGCAGTTGCCAGTGAAGGGGTACGGCCTACGGTATGAATATGGCTTATTTAACCAGAAAGTTGAAAACGGTTACCAAGTGGAAGAGCCCGATCATTGGCTGAGAAATGGAAATCCATGGGAAATTGAGCGACCAGAATTTAGCGTGCGGGTAAAGTTCGGTGGCAAAACCGAGCATTACATGGATGCAGACGGAACCAAGCGAGCGGAGTGGAAATATACCAAAGACATTATGGCCGTGCCCTACGATGTCCCCGTTCCCGGTTACCGCAATGGCACGGTCAACACCTTGCGCTTGTGGAAATCCATGGCCACGAAAGAATTTGACTTGAGCGAGTTCAACGCAGGCAGCTATGCTGATGCGGTCGCTGCCAAGAATGCCGCCGAGCACATCACCATGGTGTTGTATCCCAATGATGTCAGTGAAAATGGAAAAGAGTTGCGCCTGCGCCAGCAGTATTTTCTAGCATCGGCCAGCTTACAAGATGTACTGCGGCACTGGATGGACAAACATGGAAACGATTTCAGCGGGTTTGCCGACAAGAATTTCTTCCAGTTGAATGATACCCATCCCACCTGCGTGGTGCCAGAGTTGATGCGCTTGCTGATAGACGAACATGGCATGGACTGGGATGCTGCTTGGAACATCACCACCCGGACGGTAGCCTATACCAACCATACACTGATGCCGGAGGCGTTGGAGCGCTGGTCAGTCAGTATTTTCGGGCGCTTGTTGCCGAGGCTGTCGGAAATTATTTTCATGATCAATGCCCGTTTCATGGCGCAAGTAGCAAGGCGCTGGCCTGGAGATGTCGAGCGTCAGCGGCGCATGTCGATTATCGAAGAAGGAAATGAGCAGTATATTCGTATGGCTTACCTGGCGGTGGTAGCAAGCGTATCGGTAAATGGTGTAGCAGAATTGCATTCGCGCTTGTTGACGCAGCATTTGTTCCGTGACTTTTATGAACTGTGGCCGGAGAAATTCAACAACAAAACCAACGGAGTCACTTCCCGCCGCTGGATGGTGTCCAGCAACCCAGCTCTGAGCCGCCTGATCACACGCACCTTAGGTGATGGCTGGACCACCGATATGGCCAAGCTGAAAGAACTGGCCCCGTATGTCGATGATGCATCGTTTCGCACAGAGTGGCAAGAAATCAAGCAAGCCAACAAGGCGCGCATGGCGGAGTTGGTACACCGCGATTGCGGTGTGGTATTTGACACAAACGCCTTGTTTGATGTGCAAGTGAAGCGCATACATGAATACAAACGTCAGTTGCTTAACATGCTGCATGTCATTCACCTCTATGACCGCATCAAGCGCGGCGATACCGCTGACTGGACACCGCGTTGCATACTCATCGGCGGAAAGGCAGCACCCGGCTATGTCATGGCCAAGCGTATTATCAAACTGGTTTCCGCTGTAGGTAAGGTCATCAATGGCGATCCGGATACTGCGGGTTTGCTGAATCTGGCTTTTCTGCCGAACTATCGGGTATCGGCAATGGAAGTGATTTGCGCCGGTACCGACTTGTCAGAGCAGATTTCCACCGCTGGGAAAGAAGCCTCGGGAACCGGCAACATGAAATTTATGATGAACGGCGCGTTAACCATCGGCACGCTGGATGGCGCCAACATCGAAATTCGAGAAGAGGCGGGAGATGAAAATTTTTTCCTATTTGGCCTCACCACAGAAGAAGTGGACGCAACCAGAGGGCACTATGACCCAGGTGCAATTATCGCTGCAGATGAGGATCTTCGCCGAGTAATGCACCTGTTGGAAAGTGGGCATTTTAATCTGTTCGAGCCGGGCATTTTTAATCCGATCATTCAATCCATTTATAGCTCGGGTGACCCTTGGCTGACCGCAGCAGATTTTCGTAGTTTTGTAAATGCGCAGCAGGAAGTGGCAAAAACCTACCGTGATAAGGAGCGCTGGACTCGCATGAGTATTATCAACACGGCTGCCAGCGGTAAGTTTTCCAGCGACCGAACCATACTGGATTACAACCGCGACATTTGGCATTTGCCGCAGGTTGCAGCAAAATCGATGTGAAAATCGCGGAGCGTGGGACGATGCTCTGTCTCGCCCGGTAGACAGGGGCGGCCCTACTTGCCCTAGATTAACCCCTGGAAGCAGGGGTTAATCGTCTCGTTTTCCACATTTTCAACATGAAGCGCTTATCCCATTCTGACCAGTCGGTGTAGTCAGTGTGTGCTAGCGCACAGACATTTTATCCCTTCAAAAAGATAATTCCCTGAGCAGAGATCGGTCCGTAAAAAATGTGGGGGGACAGAGTTAGATCAAAATACTGCGGCCAATGAACCGGGAAATTCTCGGGGTTTTTCCATGAAGTAGTGAAAATTTCAAGGATTCTTGTTTGATGCCCAAACAATCCACAGGGATAACCTGATATTTCCACACTCGGATAATAAGGATAACAATCATGAATGGATGTATTTTTAATAACCTTGCTGACACCGAGCAGCTTGAATACATTGCGGGAAATATTATTGGACATGGCTCAGGTATGGCAGTAACAGTAGAGATAAGCGGCACCTTGGATAGACCAGTAATGGCGGTGTGGGAAACGGCTGAAGGTTGTGGGGTAGCGTACTACCCCTTGGAGCTGTGGCAAAATTGCTTTCGCAAAATACTTCTTGCTTGTTGTCAGTCAGCATGCGAATTTGATCCCCAGACAGCATCCAATTTTGACCACGGTTTAAGTTGATTATTTGCGTTGTTTGAAGCGCATCAAGCATCCCCATTTTCAAAATGGTTCTAAAACGGGGATAATTGTAAATTAGTATGTATTTTAGGGTCTTGCTGAGGCCCGATAATTTGAATAGGATATGAGGGTAGGACGCTGACCTACGGAAGTGAGTGCTGAATTTCCGCACTCGACACCATGGAAACAGACGTTTTTACTGCGAAGGAGAAAATGATGAAAAAATCAGAAGCAGCATCAGAGAAAAATCCTGCCATCCAAGAAGATGCTCTTAAAAAGAGTAACACTGCGGAAGGTGCCAAAGCGAAGAAGCCGCGACGTAGCAAAAAAAGTTCTGAAGTGAGCCAAGAAATGCGCCATCAACTTATTGCCGATGCGGCGTATTTTCGTGCCGAAAAATACGGATATAGTGGCAATGCTGTGGATCACTGGCTGATGGCAGAAATTGAAATTGATCTGATGCTCAAGGAAAACGGGCAGAAAAACTAAACATTCAGGTTTATGCTCAGGAATATTGGTACAGTCTGTGATACCCCCCATATTCTCGGAAAAGAAGAGCGTGTGGTTGGACTTTTTGGAGTGATTCAGGAACACGGTTCATCGGTTGCCGGTTCTGCCTAGCGAATGCGGAATTTTGAATGACAATCACTGCAAGCCTGTACTAATTTTCCCAAAGCAGCCAAGACCGCTACATCGTCATGCTGGAGGTCTGTATTATTCCGCGCAGCTTCTGCAAATTCATCAGCAAAGCGATGCATGCGTTGCCCCAGTTTTTTCATATCCCCAGGCATCATCAAAGCCATGGAATCAGGCTGCGAATGCATCCTCATCATGTCCATGGAGCTGTGGGACTTCATGGGTCGACATCCATCTGCACCCCGTGATTCCATTCCTAATCGTGAGGAGGCAATATTGGCCGCCTCGATATAGTTACGGGTCGCCAAAGCTGTCACTATATCGGCCAGCGCCACCAGATGGTCGCGCATATTCTCCAAAAATTCCTCTCTGGCATCCTTAGGATATTCCACCAATTGTCGCTGGTCAATTTTTATCGCCGATGGTTGTGCCTGGACAGCAAAGGCAACAAATAGCATCATGAATACACTCAGAATCCCCATGGATTTCATAATAATTTCCCACAGTTGAACGGCGATTCCCCGGGGTGACCTGTAGAGGATATTCCCCTTGAATCACCCCTAGCATAGAAGGGTTATTTCCACTCCAGTCGAATGTCGACATTCCGCGCCAGCCAACCCAGTGTTGCCGCTTGAAATGCATTATCTTTTGCCTCGTCCCAGATCAGACAAGACAATGCTTCCGTTTTATCCAATAACTCATCACCAGCAAGCTTTTTTGCCGCTACTCTACATTCTTCCGGATTGATGCCATGCTGGTCCATGACACGACATGCCGCGCCGATTCCTGCGATGACCTCCTCTTTCGAAAGAAGGTGAGCATGTTCGCCCACGAACTCAAAATCCGCATAACCACCTGATTCAAATGAATGTGACATGATTAAATCCTTGCAAGAATGACAGTTGAACCGGTAAAGATTGCTTGTGCAGGAGTTCCCACAACCAATGATAGCTTTCTGATAGTTTCGAGGGTTACGATGGAAGTAACCGTTTTCTCATTCGGCAATACCAACATTACCGCCGCATTCACCTCTCCTGCCTGAATTTGGGAAATCACTCCGCACAGTCGGTTTTCTGCGCTAAAGTGCATGGATTCTGCCATCGTTAAAATGATGGAAGGGGCCTTGATCAAGGCATAAACCTCTACTCCCACTTCGAGAGCCATGAGATCAACGCTCTCAGACGTGATTATCGAAACAATTTCGTTGTGATCATCGAGACCGATTCTTATCTCAGCATTTACCGCACCTCGGGAGATTGTTTTGATTTTCCCGACAAATTGATTTCGTGCACTGGTTCTCATGGAAAACCTTTTATAGATAGTTTGAAGATGATTAAAACTTTCCATGTCGGACGTCAGTTCTTCCATGACCCCCTGAAATTTTTTCTCGCCCTCGCGAAAAATTTTTACCAGCCGCTGTCCCTGTTCCGTCAGGACTGTCCCTCCCCCATGCCTCCCGCCTATGGACCCTCTCACCAGAGGATGGTCGGAGAGATTATTCATGGCATCCACCGTGTCCCAGGCGGTCTTGTAGCTCATTCCAATGGCTTTTGCGGCAGAGGAAATTGAACCGTGGGTTGCAATTGCTTCCAGTAACGATACACGGTGATCTCCAAGAAAGGACAAGCCGTTTTTTTCCAGTAGTAAGTGCGCTTTCAATTTCGAAAAATTTTCCATGGTTCCCTAAAACGAAAATGCATGCTCTGTGTGCAGCGTAATACGTCCCAGCAGTTCAGAGACACGTTCATTGATGGGATGCTTGACGACTTCCACGGGATCCCCTTCCTGAACGACGCGGCCCTGTTCATAGACAATCAACCGATCTGCCAATGCCAAGGCTTCGCTCAGATCATGGGTAATCAGAATCATGGGAATCCTCAACTTCCTTTGCAGCAACTTGAGCTCTGACCTGATCATTTTTCGAACCGCACTATCCACTGCAGCCAGGGGTTCGTCCAGCAGCAGAATTCGGGGTTTTCTCATCAAGGCTCGAGCCAAGGCCACACGCTGCTTTTGCCCCCCAGAAAGCTCTCGGGGATAACGCTCTGCCAGTCCTTCAAGCTGAAACAACGCCATCATTTCTTGAAACTCTCTGGCCGCTTGACCTGGTGCTCGATGGCCATACAGCACATTCTGGCGTACGGTCATATGAGGAAAGAGTGCGTAATTCTGAAGCAAATACCCCACTTCCCTTTGTTGCGGAGGAAGATTTATGGGCGCAGACGAATCATAAAACACCCGCTCACCCACTTGAATATAACCTTCTTCGGCCGTTGCAAAACCAGCGATTGCCTGCAAGGTCATGGATTTACCCGATCCCGATGGGCCAAATAGCACCACGATTCCCTCTTGAGAAGTCCAGTGGACATCGAGAGCGAATCCTTCAAAATTTTTCTTCAGGCGGATAGTTATATCCATCGAGCGCGACTCAATCTACCCGCCAGATAAATGACGAATACTGAAATGCCGGTCAGAACCCAGGCAAGTCGCCCCGCCATGACATCATCGCCCGCTTGAAATGCAGAATAAATTGACAGAGAAAGTGTGCTCGTCTTTCCTGGAATATTTCCTGCAATCATGAGCGTTGCACCAAATTCTCCCAAACCTCGAGCAAATGCCAAAACCACCCCTGCCATAACCCCGCCCCGTGCCAACGGCAGGATCACATGCACAAAAGTCTCCCACTTCGACTTGCCCAGGCTATAACTGATTCTGATCAAATCTTCATCAACGGATTCAATGGCCGACCTAGACACTCTGACCATGAGCGGCAAAGAAACGATGAATGCAGCAATCACCGCCCCTTGCCAGGTAAATACCAGGGACCATCCCGTCAACTGGTATAACGGCGCGCCGACTACTCCTTCCCTACCCAAGAGCATCATCAGGTAATAGCCGACCACCGTGGGCGGCAGCACCATGGGAATCGTTACTATCGCATCCAGCAGACTTTTTCCCCAAAAATCGCAGCGTGCCAAAACAACGGCCAACGCCAACCCAATCAAAGCGACCAACAAGGTGGAACTGGTGGCAATCAACAGTGATATTTTTAATGCAGAGGAAAAATAATCCATGGGACCTTTCCCCTCATCACTTCATAATCATGACTTCAGTGGATTTGATCAATGCCACCACCTGGTCTCCCACGGCCAACCCCATATCTTCGGCACTGTCTCGGGTGATGACCGATACAATCATATTTTCTCCAGATTTTATGGTGACCTGACACTCGATTTCACCTTTTTTAATTGCAAGAATTTCACCTGCCAACTTGTTCTGCCCGCTGATTTTCATGATTGACTCCTTAAGTTAAATTGACTCATCACTGTGTCACACCCCTAAAACCATATCTGGAAAAATCTTTCATTCCTTCAGGCCCGGAAATAAAATCCATGAACTCACGACCCACCTGAGATTGAGTAGAGTTTTTCAAAACAGCCGCCGGATACAAAATCGGCGCATGGGATTCTCTGGGAGCCATGGCAACAACCTCGACACGATCGTTCATGATTGCCGCATCGGTGGAAAAAACCAGCCCCGCATCTACCTCATCTCTGGCCACATATTCCAGCACCTGTCGCACATTTCCGCCGTAGACCAGCCGATCTTTCAGCAAACCGAACAGTCCCTGAAATTGCAGTATCTCTTTGGCATACTGACCTGCTGGTACAAAACTTGGATCACCCATGACCAACCGACGGGCTTTCACCAAATCCGAAAATTTATGTATTGCAGCTTTATTGGATTTTGGAACAATTAAAACCATCTCATTTGACAGCAAATTTTTCCGCGACCCGTCTAAAATCAAGTGTTTTTGTTGAAGGACATCCATTTCTTTCGCGGATGCGCTGATAAACACATCGACAGGCGCGCCGGTTTCGATCTGTTTCTCCAAAGCTCCGGAAGCTCCGAAGTTGAATATCACCGTATCTCCGTGGTGCTTTGACTGATAAACCTCTTTCAGCACATTCAAGGAATCCGTCAGGCTGGAGGCTGCAGACACGATCAACTCAGCAGCCTCTACAGGGACTCCTGACCAAAAAATCAGCCACAAGATCCAACCCAGTTTCATTTCAGAGAACCTTTATGTTTATATAAGCCAGTATATAACGCCCCATACCTCGATAGGCTCCAAGGGTACAGATCCCCCTTGTCAACCCCCGGCCATTCGCTGTTTCACTTCATTCAAGTTCCGGTAGGCCTCAAAGGTTTTCTGGGCCACATCCATAATTTTTTCCCAGCCCGTCGGCAAATCCTCAGACAGATCATGCAGATCCATCTTTAGAGCCGTCGCCTGAGCGTTGAGTTTCTTCAAGACCAGCTTCATATCCTCAGCTTCGCTCATGATTCAATGCCCCCTAACTATATTTGGCAACTTCTGGAAATTGAGAAATCATGGCCACCCCGGCGTCCACTAACTTTTCCCCATCCTCTGCCAGTTTCTCCATGCTGGGAAAGCCGAAACGATGAACATCTCTCAACTGCTTATTAACAACGATCAAGCGTCCGGCAATCAGAACCATCCGACCGAATCCTTCATGATGCATCTTCATCATGGGGCTCACCATGACTTTTGTCTGTTGTTCAATGGCCATCCCCACGGCGTTATAAAACAGTTCCAGACGCCAGAGAGTTTCCGGGTCTGGGTCTCCTATGAGCGGTATCGTCTTTCTCTTTTCCTTGTCAAGAATGTATGGTTCCAGCAAAATTTCATCGCTTTTCTTTTCCCAAGTTCCATAAGAATCCTGGGCTCGCCACTGTTTCACCAACTCCTTGATGAACATGCTTTCCATAGTGCTTACCTCTTTGGTGTCCACGAATACCTGACTCATTTAAATTCCCTCAAAGATCTATCACAAATTTTGTCTAAAAATATCAGAGCGTACAATCCAACCCCTTACTCCCCAACAGCACACCAAAAATCTGGCACCATTCACAATCAAGATGACATTTGGTTTTCCCAAGGAGCAGGTTTTCTTACCTGCTCCCATATCGGGTTGTACAACGCCTTATCGATTTCGCGAACGAGTGCCACCATGCCATCGTATCCAGCGTAAGCATGATGCCGCTCCTGATTGATATCCAGCCAAGGCATTTTTGCCTTGAGCGCAACGAATTGTGATCGTCCGCCAGACAACATAATCTCGGCCTTGGCATCCTTGAGCATTTTGTACATCTCCCGAGGAGACATATCGTCGATCATATGAGCTTCTTCCCCCATGATTTCCTTAATTCGCTCCTTATCCTCCAAGGTGGATTTTTTAACACTGGTGCCGACAATTTCCATCCCGACCTCCTGTAGGGCGGAAACCACGGACCAGGATTTGACCCCCCCTGTGATCAACAATACCTTGCGACCCGCCAACCGTTGCCGATAGCCTTCCAGTTTTTTCCAGGCCTTTGCCTCTTCCTCGGCAATCAGAGATTCTGTACGTGCCAGCAAATCCTCAGGAGCTCCCTGCTGTACCAGCAGTCGCGCTGTCTGCCTCAGGGATTCGCTCATATCTGAAATTCCATAAAAGGAACCTTCAAAATAAGGAATCCCATAACGTTCTTCCAGTTTTCTGGTGATGTTGATCATGGCTTTCGAACACACCATCATGGTGGCACGTGCCCGATGTGCCCAAGCGACCTCTTTGTATTTGGCATCACCCGATATACAGGACAAAATACGGATTCCAAGGCGCTCAAACAAAGGTTTGACTTGCCATAGTTCACCGGAAAGGTTGTATTCGCCAATAATATTGATATCGTAGGGAGTGGTATATTCGGGTTCCTCGGTACCAATGACATAGTCCAGCAAAGATTCCCCTGCCAATTTATTACCCAAATTCTTGTTTCCAACAAACCCGGGAGAATCTACCGGGATAACGGGCTTACCGAATTTTTTGGTTGCTGCTTTGCATACAGCCTCAATATCATCACCAATCATTGCGGTTACACAGGTTTGATACACGAAAACCGCCGGAGGATCATATTTTTCAATGATTTCCCGAATGGATTTGTAAAGACGTTTTTCGCCCCCATAAACCACATCCAGTTCGCTAATGTCGGTGGTGAATCCGGTTCTGTAAAGCTGCGACCCAGAGGACATGGCACTGCGGTTATCCCAGGAATTACCTTCGCAGGCAATGGGCCCATGAACCAGATGCGCCACATCGGTAATCGGTTGTAACGCGATTTTTGCCCCATCGAATGCACAGCCTCCGGCTGCGGCTCCCGGAACAAGCTGCTTGGTACAACCTTTCTTGCGTTCCTTTTCTCCCTTCCCCTGGTTTTTCTCGCAGCCAGGCTCGCTGAATACTTCCTGTATCTTGATATTGAGCCCGGCCATGTCAAGTCCTCCAGAATGATTTAACCCCATCAGGGTTCTCGCACAGAGAATGAGCAATTACCATGCCATTTGCAACAGATTGATTGTATTAAGATAACCCTATGTAGCAAAACAAACAATTGGAATAAAACAAACAATCTTATGGTTCGTATCATGCCCGGAAATAGAATTCCTGATAACATAAAATCAACCAATGAGGCACCGATGACCCGTCCAGAGGAACTAAAGACCATTGCCGCCCTAGGGCATAGCAGCAACCTCATCAGCGTTCCTTCAGGACTGCTGGCCAGCACCAGTTTCAATGATTTTCCTCTGCCCATTGGCATCAAAGGCGTTCGCGAGACCCACCATGATCTGTTTCAAATGCTGGGAACTATGTCTCGCCCAGAAATGGCATCAGCAGCCTTTCAGAACTACATGACCAAGTTCTTTTCGCTTAACCGAAAACAGACGAAGGAACGCAGGTTTCATGCGAGCTATCTTCAGGTTCTCAAGAATTGGCTTTTTGATTCCAATAGCCAGGGAGGGGCAATTCTAAAGGGATGGGTCGAGAGCAGGTTCGGACTCTTTCCCACTTTTCATAAGGCCCCGATCCGCCGTTTCAATTCAGAAACTTGGCTAACTTATGTGGAAGAAAAGATGTCGAGTCATTTCAATAATAACGACATCCACACCCAAATCGACCTTCTTTACGAATTTTGTCAGTGGTCTCTCACGCGTTTTTTTTCTACGGGGAAAAAACATCATCGTTTGTATCGCGGGACCAATCTTCTCAGGGAACATCAGATCGTTCATTCCCTCGATTCCCGCTCGGCCATCCTGAGGCTCAACAATCTTTCTTCATTCACATCCAACCGGATGATCGCTGACGAATTTGGCGACTTCATTCTCGAGGTCGAAGTTCCTTGGGTCAAGATATTATTTTTCAGTAAATTACTATTGTCCCCCACCTTGCAATCCGAATCCGAATATCTGGTAATTGGTGGAGATTATCTCGTAAAAATGTACTACTGCTGAGAAGCATGGATCTCTAAAACACGACCATAATCGGTTCATCTGAAACCACATATTGGCAGGCCAGACGCCATCTGGGAGGAATGTCTTTGAGCATGTACAACTCACTTTCTTCCCTTGTCAATTTCCCATCACGAATCAACTGCATTTTCTCACGCTGACCCAGAGTGATCCATTTGGGGGTCCGACGCATCGGTACTATCTTGACCGCACAAGCCCCACACTTTCCTTCTCCGCAAACGCAACGACTAGGCATGTCATGACGAGTCATCACTTCCAGCAAGTTGAATCCTGGAGGCGTTTCTATGACCAATCGATCCTGCATCGGCGGCGTCAAAAATGTCACCATAACCATAACTCACCTGTTTTTCCAGAATATGGAATCCTCTAAAATTGGTGGGAGAAGAATCAATTCTGCTCGCCCTAAGTCACTTTTAGCAATGACCATGCCATGTGCGATAACAATTTTTATCTTCATGATAGATATAATTTTATTTTCCTCATGGACAAGAAAATTCGGACGTACCATTTTGTTGGAAAGCGTACAGACTGTGAGTAATCCTGCATTCACACGCACCTTCTCTCGGAGTCGAATTTTTCTTCTGCTTAGCCAAACCCCCTCAGTTCCCTATTACATTTTTATAAACGCCCCATAAATGATTAATTGGAATGAATATTGCTTTTCATGAAAGAAGAACTTTCTTGGGGAAATAACATGCAAATCGGCGTTGACAGTTCCATGGCCGTGGACAACAAGCGTATCTTCGTTGTGGACCCAGATGAAATTACTCGTGCTGCCCTGCAATTCATGCTCCATGATGAAAATGAAACCCACGATATTCCCACTCTGGCCGCTGCCCTGACAAAAAGTATCGACTGGAAGCCAGACTTGGTCATTCTGGGCATGGGCAACGTTCTGAATGAAGGAATCAGCATTCTTGAAATGCTTAAAAACAAGATTTCCGGAGTTAAAGTATTGATCGTTTGCGAACCCAGAGAGATTCCCTTAGGGCTCACTTGCCTCAAGTCCGGTGCTGATGATTTGGTATCAAAACCCCTGACTATTGAAATAGTACGTGGCAAAGTAGACAAGCTGCTGGGGAGAAACCTCTGATGGCAACCATAGAATTCTTTGAAAAAATTGGTTGTCTGAATAATGCTCGACAGAAACAGACTCTGATTGCCTCCGGTCATAACCTAATCACTCACAACATCTTAGAGCACCCCTGGACTCCGGAGATTCTTATGACGTTTTTCCAATCCAGACTGATCGCAGAATGCTTCAATCGTGCTTCTCCCAGAGTCAAATCGGGTGAAGTGATTCCTGAAGATATTTCCGTCAGTGAGGCCATTTCACTGATGATCACTGATCCCTTGCTGATCAGACGACCCCTTATGATCATCGATGACCATCGTGAGGTGGGATTTGACCAGAATAAGCTGCAAGCATGGATCACACTTCAATCTCCCCTTAAGGATCCCGAAACCTGTCAAAAATAAGTTTCTTCACGGACCAAAATCTATCGACCCATTCCTCACCCTTTCAGGAGAATGATTATGGAAAGAGCAGTACAACGGGTTTGCGTTGACCAAATTCAGGATTTCAACACTTTGCCTGGTGGAGTTCTCATCGACCTGCGGAGTAAAGCAGATTATGAAATGGGGCATATTGATACAGCGTTAAACGCGGATGCCAGAACCCTTGAAAAGCTCATCATGGAACTGCCGAAAAACACTCCCATTCTTTTCTATTGCTATCACGGCCATGCCAGCCTGATTCAAGGGAAAATGTTTGTTGATTTCGGTTTTGTGGAAGTGTACAGCCTGAATGGTGGCTATCAGGGTTGGTCTCAAGTGTATCGCAAAAGTCCTCTTCATATCTGGCTTGAGGAACATGGCTTTGCTGAAGTGAGTGCGACGCTATTACCCCACAAATTGACGCCCCTCATGCACGCATCTCGTCTTGGAAACACCCGGATGGTTGCTGAACTTCTCTTGTCAGGTGCTCAGCTTGACGCTACCAACAGCGACGGAAACCAAGCCTTATGGTTTGCCTGCTTTAACGAAAATTTCGATGTTATGGATCTTCTTATAGCCGCAGGAATGGATATCAATCATCGAAATGATAATGGCTCCACCTGTCTTATGGCAGCCTCGTCGAGAGGTAAAGACACGGTAGTCAAGAAGTTGCTGGAGGCGGGGGCTTTGGTCGATCTGATGAACCTTGATGATTTTACTGCCCTTGATATGGCCAGCAGTATGCAGTGTCTGAATCTGCTGAGGCCGTGTCGAGACAAGTCCGCTGAATCCGCCAAAAAAATATAGCCCATTAACACCCATCTCTGGAGGAATTTCATATGCCCATCTATGACTATCAATGTTGTGAATGTCATCAAATCTTTGAAAAATTGGTGTCAAACTCAACTCAGGTGAGTTGCCCCACCTGTAGCAGTATCCGTCTCAATAAATTGGTTTCAAAACCCGCTCCCAGAAGCTTTACGGCAGAAATCATATCCAGTGCACGCAAGCAAGCTGCCAAAGAAGGTCATTTCAGTCACTATAGCGCCCGTGAGAAACCAAAAAACTGAGGTATCTGTGGGGGCTATAGCACTTCAGATTTCGATACCGGCATCAGTCTTGGAAAATTCCTGGATTTTTTCCAGTTCCTTTCCACGCAATCCGACCCGATATCCCCGATCAAGGATTTCGACACCGTAAATATAAAACTGTTGCAAAAAGGTTCCAATGCTGGTCACGTAGCCCATATCTCCCTTTTTGACCAGGACTTCCCCAATATCCTTCCCCGGAAAAGTACCATCATTTCTAATGGTCTTGATCACTCTCACCTTTTGTCCATATTCAAACCAAGGTGGAGCAGTCAATTCCACCACATCGCTGTCACGGCTGATTTTCGCCATCATTCCCCCCCTGAGTCAAACGAGACAACGCCAGACTTCTCACGGCCTCATCAAAATCCATGGTGAATCTCTTCAGATACGCCGTCTCAATGCGCTCTGCTACTTCATATCTCACTCTCCAATCCTCATCGTCTATGAGCAATGGAAGTCGGGAGGGATGCACGCGTCGCACAACTTCCAAACGAACCATAGGATCTTCATCCACCAGCATTTTATCGAGCCATTCATCTCCAATTCGCAGCGCAACGATCTTTCTCACTTCACGATCCGGATCATTCATCATCAATGTCAGCAACCGACGGGGCATGCGCCGAGCCACAATCTGTCTGACAAAATAATCAAGATCATCCAGCATCGAGCCAATGTTGGTTTCATCAAGCCTAGCCGCCACTCTGATCCTCACCTCACGATCCGGGTCTGAGCGCATCTTGACCAAATATTCAGGAGGAAGCCGGGTCGCTACGCTCCATCTGACCGTTTCATCTTCGTCCGTCATCAACAACGGTAAATATTCCACTTCTACATGCTTGGCGGCCACCGCCCTCACTTCAAAGTAAGGATGCACCAGATAGTTCTTCGCGGTTCCTGGGTTCCAGTCAAAAAACCGATCGATTCTTTTGGCATATCGATCTTCGACACACGCTTCCATCAAACGGCAACGACTTCCGAAGCTGGGGCATGAGGAACAATTCAGATCCACTCCCTGCCAATTTTTGGTTTCAATGATTTCAGTCTTCATCATCTATACCCATTCGATCAAGAACATTGAGGAGCACTCTTGATCCTATCATGTCGCCGGGATCAAGCTCCAGGAGTTTCATGATGACTTCTCTTCCCTCAACCAAATCTCCCAAACGCATATTGAGGTACCCATAAGCCTTGAGGGTGAACATATAAAACCGTGGCAGTATCGCATCGTAGCTATCAAACTTCGCATCACCCCAGCGAACTTTTCTCCAGTCCGCAGACAAGCCGTTATCTTTTGCCGCTTTATTAAGGCAAATCTTTGAAATATAAAGAGCATCCAACAAGCGCCCTTTATAAAAATAAAAGCGATAGTAACCAATCAATACGGCAGCATGGTCTGGTGCCACAGCCATGGCACGCTCAAGATAAGATTCGGCCAGAGTATCTTGAGCATAGGAAATACTGGCCAAGCGCAGGTAGTCCTCAGCTTCAGCGCTGAGCCCTCCCCCAAAACAGGCAGCCTCCAGCCAAGACTCTTCGGCCGTATCCAATCATCCGTTCCTTTTTATCGAAGAAATATCCACACTCGCCACTCCTGCGGAGGCACTGCTGCTACAACCACAGGGAGCTGCCTTAGGATCCACAAAGGAAAATCCTGACTTGGTGGGAGTATCGGAATAATCAATGGTGACACCATCGAGTAATAGCCTACTTTCAGCCGGTAGAAATAACTTTATGTTCCCCACCATGAAGATGCCATCTCCCACTTTTGGCTCAGGCTCCACGGTAAACTCCGAAGATAAACCAGAGCATCCTCCTGCGGCGACAGACAATCTGAAACCGCAAGCCTCTCCTCCATTGAAACGTACCATCTGACGAATGAATTTTTCCGCACTGGGTGTGACCGTAATATTCATGAGTGCACCTAAGCCTGTGCCTGATATCGAGGATAGCTGTTATCGACCACACAAGTGTTATCCACTGGACATACCACCACACATTGAGGGTCATCAAAATAGCCGATACATTCAGTACATTTTTTGGGGTTGATCACAAAAGTCCCGTTCTTCTCGTAGATCGCCACATTTGGACATTCTGGTTCGCAGGCCGAACAGGCAGTGCACTGGGATGAAATGATTTTATACGACATGAATTTTTTCTCTCTCTTGAAATTAATCTGACTCAGGCAGCAACATAGGCACCCTGACGAATATCCGCATCCCCTCTATCCACATGAACAATCTCACCTGACTTGATTCTCTCAAGGTACGCCTTGAAATATCTCACCACAGATTGTTCTATGAATTCATGGGCATACTTGTCAACAGGTTCAATCCCGGCAGCGGTCAATTCGTCTTTTGGGCAGGCACCGATCTTGGCAACAAATACCGCCACACAATCATTGATGGCCCGAATCACCGTTGTCAGTGATTCTTCTTCTCCAAATCCGCCTTGGCAGTAAAGATCGACGCGCCGATGACCGACAAATTTGGCCCCATCAGTGCTCACCTCATATACCTGAAACTCGTTGGCGTGACCAAAGTGCTCGTTGATTCGACCACTTCCCTTGGTTGCCACTGCCACCAGAATTTTTACGGTGGAAAATTCCTCTTCGAGGGCCTCCATTTCAGCTTTTTTTGCCGCTACCTTATCCTGCCGATCTTGTTCGACAATTTCCTGATAGGCGCGGCGCTTCTCGAGATCATATTCCACCTCCATTTCCATGATTTTCTCGGTGGTAAATTCGGCACTCCGATCCTCACCCAGCAAGCCCACCGCATCGGCCCGACATTGCCTGCAGTGGCGCATCATGTTCATTTCGCCTTCACAGGCATCCTGAAGCGACTTCAACTCCTGTGCCGTCGGTCCCCGTTGCCCATTCAAGCCAAATACCGTGCCATGCTCAGGAGCCGATATCAGAGGCATGATGTTGTGCAAAAAAGCTCCTCGAGACTTCACCGCACGATTCACTTCCACCAAATGTTGGTCATTGATCCCAGGGATCATGACGGAATTGACCTTGCAAAGAATTCCAGCCGCTGTCAGCATTTCCAAACCAAGCATTTGCCGCTCAGTCAAAATCCGTGCTGCCTCAATCCCTGTCACCCGCTTATGATTCCAGAATATCCAAGGATAAATATGCTGGCCCACTTCGGGATCCACCATATTGATGGTGATCGTCACATGATCAACATTGAACGATTTTATGGTGTCAACATGATCAGGCAGAGATAACCCATTGGTTGAAAGACACAGCTTGATATCTGGCGCAGTTTTGGAGATCAGTTCGAAGGTCTTGAAGGTTTTGTCTGGATTCGCCAGAGGATCACCAGGACCAGCAATCCCCAGTACCGTCATCTGCGGTATGGTGGAAGCAACTGCCAGAACTTTTTTGGAAGCCTGCTCCGGCGTCAGCTTTTCACTGACCACTCCGGGTCGACTTTCGTTGGCACAATCATACTTGCGATTACAGTAATTACATTGAATATTACAGGCGGGCGCCACAGCCACGTGCATACGTGCATAATGGTGGTGGGCTTCTTCGCTGTAGCACGGGTGGTTCTTGACCTTTTCCCAGACTTCTGGAGACATGTCAGACGGTCCATCAGAGGAACCGCAACTGGCTTTCCCCCCGTCTCCTGAGGTTCCACATCCTTTGTGCTCGGCAATCTCCTGGAGCACTTCACTCAGCTTCTCTTCATGCATGTTTGCCTCCCGACCTTGCGGTCTGATCGTTACTCTATGACACCAGTCATCAGCAACAAACATGCCAATCAGAAAACCAAATAATCTCCTTAAAATTCAATCACAAATTGATTGTTGCAAGCCTTACACCCTTGTCAATTCTGTTGCAAACACGACATCGGAATGCTTCAGAATAACCCTGTGACAAACTAAAACCGTTTAATCTCAATCTTATGTTTCTGCAACGCATAACCCATTTGACGTGAAGTCAGTTTGAGCAGTCGTGCCGCCTTGGCCTGAACCCATCCACACTGTTCCATCGCCCAGACCAATCGATCACGCTCCGTACCAAATTCTCCGGCATGTATCTCCGGTTCAGTGGGGTCGAAATGTTTTGGCTGTTCCACATCACGCTCGGAGAGGATGGGAATCACGGGTTTGGCTGATTGCGCATAATTTCGCAACGTAATTGAAAAACATTTGTCTTGCTGACATGGCAAATCCACTTCCCTGATGATCGATCCACGGGTCATAGTGACAGTTCTCTCTACACAATTCTCCAGTTCTCGAACGTTTCCAGGCCAATAGCAATCGAGCATGATTTTCATAGCATCGCTGGAAAGCGCCAAGTTTCTCTGATTTTCCGAATTAAATTTTTCCAGGAAATACGAAACCAGCAAGGGAATGTCTTCACGCCGTTCCCGGAGCGGTGGTAGGAAAATGCTGACCACATTGATACGGTAGTACAAATCTGCCCGAAATTCACCTTTAGAAACGGCTTGCTCCAAATTTTTATTGGTCGCCGTAATCAATCTGATATCGACATGGATCGGTTTATTACCACCCACTCGCTCAAACTCCCGTTCCTGTAATACGCGGAGTAGCTTGGTCTGAAAACCGGGGGAAATGTCGCCGATTTCATCCAAAAACAGGGTTCCACCGTGTGCCATCTCAAATCTGCCTTTACGATCTTGAGTCGCTCCGGTGAACGATCCCTTTTCGTGGCCGAAAAGTTCAGATTCCAGCAAAGTTTCGGAAAGTGCTGCGCAATTCACTTTGACAAATGGCTTGTCTTTTCGGGGACTCATGTAATGGATCGAGCGGGCAATAACCTCCTTGCCGGTCCCACTCTCGCCACGCAATAGAATGGTGGATTTTCCGGGAGCTGCCTGATGCACCTCGGCAAATACCTCCTGCATCAATTTGCTGACCCCAATCACATTATCAAGACTGTATTTCCCGCGTAACTCCTTCTGGAGCATGCTCTTTTCCATCAAAAGCTGCTGTCTCTCCTTGGCCACACTTTGGTGCAACCGGACAGTTTGTCCGATCAAATTTGCCACCATGGATAAAAATCTTGAATCACTCTGAAAATTTTGCGGATCCCCATTGAGATGTCGATCCACCCCCAGCACCCCAATGGATTCTCGCCCCACCCTGATCGGAACACCGATAAATGAAATCACCTCTCCTTCCTGTATCGTACGAGGTCCGGTTTTATAAAGAAAATTGGGTTCTTTGGAAATATCGGGCACCACGATGGTCATCCCCGATTTCACGACTTTTCCCATGACCCCTTCACCAATTCTGAAAAATCCCCTTTTTGCCTCGATTTCCGTCATTCCCGATGCACCCACCACCTGCAGAATGCTATCCTCCTGCAACAACGCAACCATGCAGCGATCCATCCTGAGATGGGATGCCAGGAGATTGAGGACTTCTCTAAGGGTTTTCTGCAAATCCAGAGACGAACTGAGTATCTTACTGATCTCATAGATCGTCACCAATTCAACATTGCCCTCTTTTCGCGTTGCTTTAGTCACAGATATCCCCAATAAACCCATTCGATGACTGACTCATAAATGCCTTACCAAGAATTTAAGCAAGTTTCATACCGATATTTTTCAATCGGTGTTCCCGCATTATCCCTTGTCGGTCACAAGATACTCAGTCGGCATACCCAGCATGATTCTAGCCGATAGCCGCGAATTCCGGTCTAACAAGTTCCATGCCCGAGTTAAGATGTGGTTGGAATTTCTCTCGGTTCAGATGGTCTCTTCCCACCCCTCAGACCGAAACGACTTCGATTTCGGGTTCAATGGTTCGTACCAAGTTCTCGATGGCAATCAGGGTACCTGTCTGAGAGCTTGGACAACTCCCACAAGTTCCATAATATCGAATGCACAGCACATTGCCGCAAAGGGTCATGACCTCCAGATCCCCTCCATCTCCAATCAATGTGGGACGAATATGCTTGTCAAGAAGCTGTTTTATGGCGGCAAGGCGGGGGTCATTGTCCTGCTCCTGCTCCGCCTCTACTCTTACGGGCATCTCAGCCGCTTTTGCTTCGCGAATGGGTTGCGCCACCTTTCTGGCCAGATCAGCCCATTCCGTATGCCCATCTTGGGTGACGGTAATCCAGTTATCCGCATAGAACACATTGGCCACATGAGGAATGGCAAACAATCGACGGGCAAGTTCGTCTTCTTGAGCTTCTTCGATGCTCCCATAATTTTTCGGTTTTCCCCAAACAACGCGATCCTTGAGTACAAATTTGACGGCATTGGGGTTAGGGGTATCTTCAATATCAGCAATTTTTGGCATCATGCCTCCTGCACCGGATCTTCCGCACCCTCCGTGGAAGCGGACTGAACGGAATGAATCGCCGCCATAAGTGTATGCCAAGGCAAAATTGCGCATTTAACCCGCGACGGCAACTCCTTGATGCCCTCAAACACCTTGAGACGACCCAACCGATGTTCACCTGTCATGTCCAGAGTCCCCGTCGTCATCCCTCTGAATTGCGCCACCAGTTCTTCCGCTTCACGCACACTCAACCCTTTCACAACCCCCGTCATCATGGAAGCAGAGGCTTTACAAATGGCACACCCATCGCCCTCGAAGGCTACCGCCTGGATTAATTCGTCATCGACATTCATGGTCAGTCGAATCGAATCTCCACATAAGGGATTGTGCCCATCAGCATGACGATTCGCTCCTTCGAGTCGGCCATAATTTCTTGGCTTCCGATTGTGATCAAGAATGACCTCCTGATACATCGCGCGCATTTCGCTCATTGAAAAATCCCCTGTACCTTGACGATACCTTCAATCAAACGATCCACATCAGCCTTGGTATTATAGAAAGCGAAGGAAGCTCGGGCCGTAGCCGGCACCTTGAAACGCTGCATCACCGGTTGTGCACAATGATGCCCCGTTCTGATGGCGATCCCGTAATCATTGAGGATGGTCCCGACATCATGGGGATGAACTCCCTCCACCTCAAATGACAACACTGCTGCTTTTTCCCTGGCGGTTCCGACGATTCTGATCTGGTCCAGTTCCTGTATTCTGGCAGTGGCATACTCCAGCAACTCATGCTCATAACGCTCAATTTTTTCTAGCCCAATCCCCTGGAGATAATCTATGGCTGCCCCCAAACCCACGGCAGCAGCGATGGCGGGCGTGCCCGCCTCAAACTTGTAAGGAATAACGTTGTAGTCGGTTTTTTCGAAAGTGACCGAAAGGATCATATCTCCGCCCCCCTGATAGGGCTGCATTTGTTCCAGCAACTTAGCCTTGCCATAGAGCACCCCAATACCCGTCGGACCGCACAGCTTATGGGAAGAGAACGCATAAAAATCACAATCCAGATCCTGCACATCCAGAACTTTGTGTGGAGCAGCCTGAGCCCCGTCGATCAAGACTGGCACACCATATTGGTGCGCATGAGCAATCATCTCCTTGATCGGATTCACTGTCCCCAATGCATTGGAAACATGGGTGAGAGCCAATAGTTTGGTATTGGCGTTAAACAGTTTATAAAATTCTTCCTGAATCAACTCCCCTGTATCGTCCATGGGAATCACCTTCAAGATCACGCCCTTTTCATGGGCCAGCATTTGCCAAGGGACAATATTGGAATGATGCTCCAGGGCGGATAGGATGATTTCGTCTCCCGCCTTCAGAAACGCGCGTCCATAACCATGCATGGTCAAATTGATGGCTTCCGTCGTCCCTCGGGTAAATATGATCTCTCGTGACTCTCGGGCGTTGATAAATGACCTGACTTTCTCGCGCGCACATTCAAATTCTCGGGTGGCTGTTTCACTCAGATAATGGACCGCACGATGAATATTGGCGTGCTCAGAGGTCTGATAACGTACCCAGCGATCAATAACCGACTGAGGCATCTGACTGGAAGCAGCATTATCGAGATACACCAAGGGTTGCCCATTGACCTTCAGATCCAGTATGGGAAAATCTGCGCGTATGGCGTCCGGATTCATGCCAATCTCCCATCGATGGATGCACGTAGTGATTGAACCAGCGGTCGAATGGGAATTCGATCCACAATTTCAGCAGCAAATGCATAGACCAGCAACTTTCTGGCCTGGGGCTCGGTCAATCCTCGACTCATGAGATAAAAGAGCTCTTCGGCGTCAAGCACTCCCATGGTTGCCCCGTGCTTACAGCTCACATCATCATTCATGATTTCAAGCTGAGGTTGAGCATCGATGCGCGCCTTGCTGGACAACAATAAATTGCGGCTTGACTGGCGCGTATCCGTTCCCTTCGCTCCTCGATGCACCACAATATTGCCGCTAAAAACAGCGACGGAATTTCCGCTTGCAATACACTTATGTTGTTGCTTACTCCGGCAACCCGGAACCAGATGATCGATTCTGGTATGAGTATCGGCCACTTGGTTGACATCTGCCAAAATCAACCCATCGAGCTGCGCCTCAGCACCTTCCCCCTGATGTAGTACCTGCTGTTCGAGGCGCGAGAACCGTCCTCCCAGAGCCAAAGTAGTGGAATCATAGTGTGCCCCAGCGGATAACGTCGCCAAAGCATAGCCCATATGTACCGCCTGGACGCCATCACGCTGAACCCTGATATGACGTAGACTGGCTTCATTTCCCAGCACGACTTCCGTCATGGTATTGACCAAGTATGGGCAATCAGGGCCGGTGTACTCCTCCACCAAAGTCACGTCGGCATGTGCTTCCAGTACCACCAGTGCCCTTCCATAGGACACCACAGGATTCTGATGGTGCGTCGTCACATGAAGGACATGGACAATCTGTTGTGCTTTCCCCTTGACGATGATCCAGGCACAATCGGTAAAGTTTCTGGAATTGATTTGTGCAAAAACCGAGTCTTTCATCCCTTTATCAAAATGGGCGTGAAGAAATTCATCTTCCTGACCGAGGGGAGAAACCGTGATCTCGTCCTGACTGGAAAGGTCCGACAGAACCGGATCATAAAACCCATCCACAAATACGATGCGGCATGAGTCTGGGATTTTGAAATCCTCAACCGAAGGGATTTCGGCAGTTTTCCCGGCAGGAAGGTACACTTGCTCATACAGCGCCCCCAGCCCCGTCAAACACCAATCATCATGTCTTTCCTGAGGAAGTTTGAGCATCCGGGCCCGATCCTCTGCCTGTTCCCGTACCGCCAAGAAAGCATCGCATGGGGCAGCTTCGGCCAACAACCCTGCCAAACAGTCATCGGGATTCATGCCACCGCCCTCAACCAGTCATACCCTCGTTCTTCCAGTTCCAGCGCCAACGTTTTATCGCCGGTTTTGACGATTTTTCCCGCATCCATCACATGGACAAAATCGGGCACGATGTAATTCAATAATCTTTGGTAGTGGGTCACCATCACGATGGCATTATGCCCAGAACGTAGACTATTCACCCCATTAGCCACAATCCGCAGAGCATCGATGTCCAAGCCAGAATCGGTTTCATCCAGAATTGCCAGTTTGGGATCCAGCAAAGCCATCTGCAAAATTTCGTTGCGCTTCTTCTCACCTCCAGAGAATCCCTCATTGACACTTCGATCCAAAAAAGCAGGGTCCATCTCAACCACCTTGATCCGCTCCCGGACAAGATCATCAAACTCCAGCGGATCGAGTTCGTCTTTCCCCCTTGCAGTCTGAATCGTGTTGTAAGCCAATCTCAGAAATGCACTGTTCGATACCCCTGGAACTTCCACAGGATATTGAAATGCCAGGAACAGCCCGACACGGGCCCGTTCTTCTGGGGCCAAAACGAACAAATTCTGTCCGTTGAACCAAACTTCACCCCCCGTAACCTGATAGGAAGGATGTCCCGCCAATACCTTAGACAAGGTACTTTTCCCGGAACCGTTGAGCCCCATAATGGCATGGACTTCACCAGCATCAATTTCCAGGTCCACTCCCTTAAGAATGGGAACCCCTTCCACGCTTGCCTTCAACCCCCTCACTTCGAGCAGTTTCATCCCACACTCCCTTCCAGTTTCAATCCCAGCAATTTAGTGGCTTCCACGGCAAACTCCAGTGGAAGATGCATGAATACATCGCGACAAAACCCGTTGATGATCATTGAAATGGCTTCTTCCTGACCAATTCCGCGCTGAGCGAAGAGAAACATCTGGTCCTCACCAATCTTTGAAGTGGAGGCCTCATGTTCCACCACTGCCATTTCGTTCCTCACCTCCACTGTGGGATAAGTGTTGGCACTGCAGGCTTCGCCAATCAGCATGGAATCGCATTGCGAATAGTTTCGTGCCCCCGTGGCATAGGGAAGAATTTTGACCAAACCCCGGTAACTGTTGTCGGATCGGCCTGCCGAAATCCCCTTGGACACAATGGTGCTTTTGGTATTTCGACCCACATGCACCATCTTCGTGCCGGTATCCGCTTGTTGCAGATGATTGGTCAAAGCCACGGAATAAAACTCGCCAACCGACCCTTCCCCTAATAATATGCAACTGGGATATTTCCAGGTGATCGCCGATCCCGTTTCCACCTGAGTCCAGGAAATTTTTGAATTGATGCCGCGACACATGCCTCGCTTGGTGACGAAATTGTAGATGCCGCCGATGCCATTCTCATCACCGGCATACCAGTTTTGAACGGTAGAATATTTGATCTCGGCATGGTCCAGAGCCACCAGTTCAACTACTGCCGCATGGAGTTGATTGGTATCAAAACGAGGGGCGGTACACCCTTCCAGATAGGAAACGGAAGCCCCTGCTTCCGCAATGATCAAAGTACGCTCAAATTGACCCGATCCCTCGGTATTGATCCGGAAGTAGGTGGACAAATCCATGGGACACTTCGTTCCTTTAGGAATAAAACAGAAAGACCCCTCGGTAAACACAGCCGAATTCAATGCTGCATAATAGTTATCGGCGGCAGGAACCACACTGCCCAGGTACTGTTTCACCAATTCCGGATGATCCTTGACCGCTTCTGAAAGCGAGCAGAAAATTATGCCCACCTCAGCCAACTTGGCTTTGTAGGTCGTCGTCACCGAGACACTGTCAAAGATGACATCCACGGCTACCCCCGCCATCACCTTTTGTTCGTGAAGCGGCACCCCCAATTTCTCAAAAGTTTTACGCAGTTCGGGATCGACTTCATCCATGCTATCGAGTTGCTTTTTTGGCTTGGGCTGTGCGAAGTAAATGATCTCCTGAAAGTCGATGGGCGGATGGCTGACCTTAGCCCAGGAAGGGGCTTCCATCGTCAGCCAACGTCGGTAACTCGTCAGACGAAAATCCAGAAGCCATTCGGGTTCGCCTTTTTTAGCGGAAATCATCCGAATGACCGATTCGTTCAATCCCTTGGGAACGATTTCCGTTTCGATGTCCGTTACAAATCCATGGCGGTAAGGTTGATCCACCAACTGCTGCAGCGTCGTATTCATGGCTTCTCCTCAATCGAAAAGCTTTCCCCACAACCACAACTCGCCTTGACATTGGGATTATTGACTGTAAACACCCGACCCAATCCTTCACGCACATAATCCAGTTGCGCTCCATTCAGATAAGGAAAACTCAGCGGATCGATGATCAACTTGGCGCCAAAGCTTTCGAAAACAATGTCTTCATTTCCGATTTCTTTGGCAATATCAAAAACGTAGGCCATTCCTGTACAGCCGGCCTGTTTAACACCCAAACGCAAACCTACTCCTCCCGCTGCGCTGGACTTGACCTGTACTTGGCGCGCCGCACTTTCTGTCATCATGACTGTCATGAATTTTCCCCCCTCAAGCGGAAAACGAACTGCCACACCCGCAGGTATTCGTGGCATTGGGGTTTTTAATGATGAAACGCGATCCTTCCAGATCTTCCAGGAAATCAATTTCGGCCCCATTCAAGTACTGGAAACTCATTGGATCGATCACCATATCTACCCCATCTTTGGTGACCACCGTATCGTCTGCCGCCATGGAATCTTCGAATGAAAATCCATATTGGAGTCCGGAGCATCCCCCTCCCGTAACAAATACTCTCAACTTCAAATTCAGGTTTCCTTCTTCCACCAGAATTTCTTTGACCTTGCCAGCGGCTCCTGCGGTAAATATGACGGGGGGTAACATGGCCTATCCTTTCATGTGAGTTGACAATCAGAACTAAGCAATTCCCGTACCAGATATCAACCAATTGATTAAATTGAGATTAAAATTTTCCCCCATGTCTGGTTTCTCACGCCTTGACCGACAATTGCAAGGTCTCATCGTGTTTTGTTCAAAACCATACATTCTTGACAACGCCTTCGCTGTGACCACTACCAACAATATTTAACTATATGTTTATAAATGATTCATTGAATTGGCACGGCAATTGCTGATGTCCTGGGCAAGGGCATTCCATAAAGGTAATGTCGGTGCAAAAATTTGATTGACGGGAGTAACCATGACAATTTTGACTCAGAAGTTAAGCGCCTTGTCCTCGGCTGAAGAATTTCTGGAATTCTTTTCAGTTGACTATGATCAGTCAGTGGTTCACGTGAATCGCCTCCATATCCTGAAACGGTTCAATCAGTACCTGCGCGCTACGCCTGGAACCAACAAGATGGATGACGATGATTTATGGTTAGTCTGTCGCGACCTCTTGAAACAGTCCTATCAAGATTTTATTAAGTCGACACCAGCCCAAGAAAAAGTATTCAAGGTGTTTCGCGACCAAGACGGACAAAGCATCCAGCTCACGTCGCTCAAAACCACCTTGCCCTCGCAACAACGCCACTAAGGAGCGTGGTCATGCATATCGTCGTTTGCATCAAACAAGTTCCCGACAGCGCCCAGATCCGCGTTCACCCTGTCACCAATACCATCATGCGTCAGGGCGTTCCTGCCATCGTCAACCCCTATGATCTTTACTCTCTGGAAGAGGCACTGCGACTCAAAGATCAGTATGGTGGCCGAATCACCGTACTTTCCATGGGCCCTCCACAGGCAGAAACAGCCCTGCGCAAAGCCATTTCATTTGGGGCGGATGAGGCTATCCTGGTGACCGACCGTGCCTTTGCGGGTTCCGATACCTTGGCCACCAGTTACGCCCTCGCATCGGCCATTCGTCAAATCGATAAGGACATCCCGGTGGATCTCGTTTTTGCCGGAAAGCAAACCATCGATGGGGACACTGCTCAAGTGGGGCCAGGCATCGCCAAAAGACTGGACATGATGTTGCTCACCTATATTTCCAAAATCCGTGAGCTGAATACAAACCATAGAACCATCACTGTTGAGAGACGAGCTGAAGGTGGCGTACAGGTTCTGAAAACCAAACTTCCCTGTCTGGTTACGGTATTGGAAGGTACCAATGAAATGCGCTTTGCCACCATGAATAACATGTTCAGAGCTGCACGCTACCCGCTCAAAGTCTGGAATAAGGAAAGTGCCGGGATTGAGGATTTGACCAAAATTGGCCTCAAGGGTTCGCCCACCATTGTCAGCAAGGTTTTTGCTCCTTCACCAAAATCTGTGAAAGCAGAAATCATTGATACAGAAAGTAATCAAGCCAAGGATTTGGCAATTACTTTACTGGCCAAATTGTTTACGAAAAAGCCCGATTTGGCACGCGATATTGCCAAAAATGCTCCCTGATCTGCTGATGAGGAAAAATCATGAGTGAAGTCACAGAACCGAGAAAACCGGCCAGAAAGAAGGTCGAACTTGATCCCAAACTTGCGCTGTACAAGGGGGTGTGGGTTTTCGTCGAACATGAACGCGGGCAGGTTCATCCGGTCTCTTGGGAATTGATGGGGGAAGGTAGAAAACTCGCCGACAAACTGGGGGTTGAATTGGCAGGTGTGGTGATGGGTGCCCCTGGAGAAGACACAAGAAAATTCTGCCAGCAGGCGATGCATTACGGAGCTGACCTGTGCTATCTGATGGAGGACGAAATCCTCAAAGACTACCGGAATGAACCCTTTACCAAAGGGATGACGGATCTGGTCAATAGCTGGGAACCAGAAATTCTTCTGATTGGGGCCACTACCCTTGGCCGCGATCTGGCCGGAAGTGTAGCCACGACATTGAAAACCGGGTTGACCGCAGACTGCACAGAACTGGCCATCGATATGGAAAACCGCAGTTTGGCCGCTACGCGTCCCACCTTCGGTGGCAGTCTGCTGTGTACCATCGTCACGCTCAATTACCGACCCCAAATGGCTACAGTACGTCCACGGGTGATGGCCATGGCTCATCGGGATGAATCCCGGACAGGAAGAATCGTCGAACATCCTCTGGGCATGATTGAAACCTCCATCATCACCAAGGTCCTTGAATATATCCCCGATAATTTGCAGGGGAAACCCCAGCTTGCCTTCGCCGACATCATCATCTCGGGTGGTCGGGGCATGAAAAAACGGGAAAACTTCCAACACATCTGGGATCTTGCAAAAGTCTTGGGGGCAGAGGTTGGCGCCACCCGTCCCATTGTGCAAGCCGGATGGGTTGAAGCAGACCGTCAAGTGGGACAATCTGGAAAAACGGTTCGGCCCAAACTTTATATTGCGGCTGGAATTTCGGGAGCGATCCAGCACCGTGTAGGCATGGAAGATTCAGATGTGATTATTGCCATCAACTCTGATCCAAACGCCCCCATTTTTGATTTTGCAACATATGGCATTGTCGGCAATGCCATGGTCATTATCCCAGCACTGACTGACGCGTTCAGACAGCACTTGTCGACATCTCGGATGGCCGGTTGAGGAGAATCCACCATGGCAGAAAAATTTGATGCAATCGTAGTTGGCGCAGGACCCTCTGGAAATGCGGCTGCTTACACATTGGCAAAGTCTGGTCTCAAGGTACTGCAGATCGAACGGGGTGAATATCCTGGCTCTAAAAATGTACAAGGGGCCATTCTCTATTCCGATGCTCTGGAACGAATCATTCCCGACTTTAGGGAGGATGCTCCGCTGGAACGACATATTGTTGAACAACAAATGTGGATCATGGATAACGAATCCTATGTTGGCAGCACCTATCGGTCGGCTGAATTCAATAAACCTCCTTACAACCGCTACACCATCATTCGGGCCCAATTCGACAAATGGTTTTCTAAAAAAGTACAGGATGCCGGAGCTCTATTGATCTGTGAGACCACCGTCAGCAATCTGCTTCTCGATAAAAACCGGGTAATCGGTATACAGGCAGACCGTGAAGGCGGTGCAATCTATGCCGACATCGTTATCCTGGCCGATGGCGTGAACTCCCTTCTGGCAAAAAAAGCCGGATTTCATCCTGAACTCAATGCCAAAGATGTGGCTCTGGCCGTCAAGGAAATCCATTTTCTTCCTCAGCACATCATTGAAGAACGCTTCAATATTGCCGAGGAAGAAGGGGTTGTCATTGAAATGGCAGGGAAAATCACTCAGGGCATGGTGGGAACTGGGTTTCTTTACACCAACAAGGAATCCATCACGGTGGGTGTCGGTTGCATGCTTGCGGATTTCAAGCAACAGGAAACCACCCCTTACCTGTTACTTGAACAGATGAAGACCCATCCGGCCATCAAACCGCTTCTGGCTGGAAGTGAAATGAAAGAATATACCGCGCACCTCATCCCTGAAGGTGGATACAAGGCCATTCCAAAAATCTATGGTGATGGGTGGATGATGGTAGGAGACGCTGCCATGTTTGTAAATGCAGTTCACCGTGAAGGATCCAACCTGGCCATGACATCGGGTCGCCTCGCAGCCGAGACCGTCATTGACCTCATCAAACAAAACAAGGAAATGACAGAGGCCAATCTGTCTCTCTACCGCGAAAAACTTGATGACAGTTTCGTTTTAAAAGATCTCAAAAAATACAAAGATATGCCAGGAATTTTGCATAAAAATCACCAGTTTTTCACGACCTATCCGGAATTGGTCAATCGGGCCGCCCATTCCATGCTCACCGTCGATGGTGTTGACAAAAAAACCAAAGAACAAGAGATCCGTCGTAGTTTTCTCAACAAACGCTCGCTCTTCGGGTTGATCGGAGATGCATTCAAAATGTGGAGGGCCTTCGAATGATTAAGGTAGAAAACAAGCTGTTTCAGAACCGGTACAAGGTAGATGCGGGACATCCCCATATCAGTATCAAGAATCCGGACACCTGCCAGAACGACTGCAAAACCATCTCCTGTACGGTGTGTTGTCCCGCCGGCTGTTATACCCAGGAGGGAAACGGAAAAATTGTTCTGATTACCGATGGCTGTCTCGAATGCGGCACCTGTCGAATCATTTGCTCGGAATTCCAGAATGTCGATTGGAATTACCCTCGCGGGGGTTATGGAATTCTATTCAAATTCGGTTAATCGATATATTAGGAATGTGATTATGCCAAGACCAAAAAAGCATGTTTTTGTGTGCAATCAATCCCGTCCACCAGGACATCCCCGTGGATCCTGTGGCAAAAATGGGGGAACGGAACTTCTGCAGGCATTCTGGCAGGAGTTACAGAAAAGGAACCTATACGACGTGGTAGCCGTCACTTATTCAGGCTGTATCGGCCCTTGTGACAGTGGTCCCAATGTACTGGTATATCCCGATGGAACGCTTTACAGCAAAGTTTCCCCAAGCGACATTGCTGAAATATTCGATAGCCATCTGCTCGGCGACCGGCCTGTTGAACGCCTGCTTGCTCCTCAGGAAGTTTGGAACTAACCTCACAATTCAAGAGACAATATGACACTCATCACCACACTGGAACAGGAAAAAAAACTTCTTTCCCCCGTTTTTTCCGGGAAAACCGGAAAACCAGACACGTATGGCTTTCGCGGTAACTTGGTCCTCAAAGATGCCGCGAAATTTGCTGACGAAGCCCGTCCACCGGAAATTATGGCAGATCAGGTCATTCTCTCGGCCGGTCCTGAAAAAATTAATTTTCTGGGCTGCCATGTCGACTCTTTGGCTCATCTGCCCCTAATTGTCGATATGTTGAAACCTTACCTTGATGCTCAGGGAAAATATTTTGTCTTTGCTGGAAATATTGATATTTCCCAAAAATATTTCATCCTTCTCGATGGATTCGGATTCTATATTCTGCCCCTGGATGAAGCCACCGTCTGGAATGAATTGCTTGAATGTTTCAATCTGGACAGGGGCGACCTCAAAAAACTGGGGTCAGGAGAGAAGATCGATGCGGTGGCCCACGCCGCCGCAAAATTTTCCGGAAAATTCAAATCCATCAGTTTAGAAGAAGGTCTGGCCGTCATGGGGCCCGTACGAATACCGGAAAACAGGCCCGTATGAGTCGGGTACTCTATGGCGGAGAAACGACGGAGGATATTGCCGAACTCCTCGAAGACGCTATGAGTCGTTACACCGAAACAGACAAGGCGGAGGCCAAATTGGTGGAAGCGCTGAGGCGCTCTCCCAAAAGCCTTCCCGTCCATTTCTCACTCTACAAGTTCTACTTTTACAAGAAACGACTGGTTGATGCCGATAAAGTGGTTCAGAATTCCCTGCTGGAAGCAGCCCATCAGGGTGGATTTGACCCGGACTGGAAATCTCTGAATAGTTCATCCACCGACTGGAGCAACACCCCTGCTCACTTTTATCTCTTCAGTCTTAAAGCATTGGCTTTTATTCGGCTGCGTCAAGGTGATGAAACGGGTTGTCTTGCCGTTCTGAACAAGCTACTGGAACTTGACCAGGGAGATAAGGTCGGAGCTTCTGTCATCAGCGATATTGCCAAGGGCGCCCATGGATATTCCAAATCCTCACTATGAAACCATTGGGGGCGAACTTGGCGTCAGGAAACTGGTTGACGCCTTTTACCTCATCATGGACACCGATCCCAAGGCAGCAAGAATCCGCCAGTTACACCCCAACGATCTCCATTCATCTAAAGAAAAACTTTTCAAGTTTTTATCGGGCTGGTTGGGTGGCCCCCCTCTGTATGTCGAAGAATATGGTCATCCACGACTACGACAACGCCATTTGCCTTTTTCTATCGGTGATGCCGAGCGAGATCAGTGGCTGGAATGCATGCAACAAGCGCTGAGACAATGCAATCTCGAAGGTCAACTCGAGCAGCAACTAAATGATTCATTTTCAAAAACCGCAGATTTTCTGAGGAATCACAATTAACCCGCCCCTCATGTCAACAACCTTTGGGCATGAAAGAAAATAGATCTGGGTGAGATTTTTTATAGATTCTCAACCACATCAATGCAGCAGGAATCGAGGCGCTAATAGCAAACCAGAGCGCCTCATTTTCAGATTCTCCTCCTCGACTGATCTGAGCGGTCAGCACTTCGAACCCGGCCCAGTCAAGTTCCGGCATCGTTTTACAGACCGCAGGGGAAATATTTTTGGCCAGTCCCGTCATGGTTAAAATCTGATGTTTGACTTCTGCACGCGTCAGACGGCTGGATAGAAATTCCTGCTTTTCCAACCCTTCAGCCAGAATCAGCACATTCGTGCAAACTTCATCCAAAGACATCAGCATTGCAGCATCCAGCATAGAAACCATCCTAACTTACTTATGGGAAAGTGAAAAAGCGGCTTTTATCAAGCGTTCTTACTACATAGGCCTCGTGCCCAGAATTTCTGGCCCAAAACAATTGTCGTAATCCCGACATACACTGCAGCTGGGTGCACGACACGCGCTCACATCCAACATGTCACACAGCTGCTTGTAGAGAAATTTTTTCCATTTCATGTTGGAACTGTTTCTGAGAAACAATGGGTTGAAATGGATTCGAAATATTTCACTAAGGGTTTCCCTGTCCGGCAAATGCATATCTTGCCAGAGATGATCATCGCCAAAACAAGCCAAGGCCATCTCGCGCGCATAACTCTCTGCCTCATCGCTACTTTGATGTCTGAGTAGCAGCGCCAATAGGTCATCATATTCATCGGCCCTATTGGTTACGATCTTTACCCTGTTGGTTGAGAGATCCAATTTTATGCCGTCATGGGTTCATGGGTATAACATTTTTTGGGGCAAATCTTTGAACATGCTTCACATCCCACACAATTCATCTGATTGGCAATGGTCATGACCTTTTTTTCATATTCATCGTCTTCCTCGTCACTTCCGATCGCCACAACCTCCCCTTCATCGTCAATACCCACCAGTTGCAATACTTCACGACCGCACACCTTGAAACAGCGTCCGCATCCTATGCATTTTTCCTGATTGATCGTTTTGACGAACTTGGGGATCCAAGTGCGACCATCCGGCATCGTGACAGTAATTTCGCCCATATCAGCTCCTTTCACCGATGACTTTCGCCTCACCGAAATGTTGGGACAGAAACCATTCAAATGATTCACTGGGTTTTAAAAGTTGTTCCCCATCCTCTGATGAACGCGTAAACAGCCACTGCAGAACATCGTACACATCTGCAGTCATGTGATTGAGATTAGCCATGAGTAACCTCCTCTTCAAAATCCATATCCCGTGGCTTTCCTTTCAACATGACTTTCCGCAGCCAAGGCGGGGGAGTCCCTTTCAATACATCCGATAGCTTCTGCAGCAGATCTGAAATCTCCTCGTGCTGGTGAACTTTAATCGGATGAATCTTGTTAGCTACTACCCTGGCGGCCCCCGATCCACCAATCGCAGCGACATAGAGAATGGCACAATCCTTTATGACTTCAATTTTGGGTGCCAGCTTGTCCTCATTCCCATCTTCCTGCAGATCTCCATCGAATTGAATGGCTTCGAGAAACTCACTGCCTTCGGGATTAACTTCATAGATCGCAATGTTTTTTGCCCATCCGAAGTGGGCATCCACTCTTTTCAGATCCTGGGTTGCAAACGCAACTTTCATACCGCCTCCTTGAAGTGATGATTTAATGACTCGAAGCCTGCGCACCCTCGTTTCTCCATGTCTCTGGTCCAACCTGATGGTGGTGGCTCATGAATATATTGCCAATTTCAAAGATCAAATCGCGCGAACCTTTGTATCCCACCGAAATGCGATGTGCTGCTCCCAACCTATCAAAAATTGGCATGCCAACACGGAGAAATGGAATCCCCAACCGCTCAGCCATTTGCCGGCCATGGGAATGGGTGATCAACAAATCACAATCCCGTGCCCGGGATTCCAGATCCTCCAGATCTCCAATCAAAACCTCATCAGTAGGGACGCGCTCCAACATTTCCGAGGAAGTAGTTGTCACTGCTGCCTTGATTTCACACCCCATTTCAGCCAGTAGTGAAGAAAGCGCCCACAAGAGATCCGGTTCTGCACCAATGGCCACCTTTTTTCCACCAAAAAAGAAATGGCCATCCAGCATGGCATCCACCAACTGACTCCGATGGCGTCGATATTTTCCGGGAATAGGCATACCACTGGTGCGTGAAAGAAATGCCATGAATTCGTCATTCGCACCCAAACCCAGCAAACGATCAAAAACCACATAGGGAACCTCGGCTTTCATTCCCAGTTCTACCGCTGCAGGGAGCATGTGTTCCCCTATCACCAATGTCACCGCAGATGACCCCATGCAACGAATGTCATCGAGAGTTGTCCCACCGGAAGTGGTCGGACTAAAATCAGCCGGAACATGCCCATCCAGTGATCCTGAGAGATCTGGCAGGATGATGGGGTCAAGCCCGAAATCCTGGATCGTTTGACGAAGATCTTCGACATCACCAGGAGTCAGGTGGGATCCCGCCAGCACATTGACCTGAGTTCTAATTTTACTGGTCGCAGGCACCACCAATTCCCTCACAATTCGAACCACCGCATTGGCCCAACCATCCTGAAATGCTCCCTGATAATCAGGAGTGGACACATACACTATGGCCAATTCGTCAAGTTCTGGATGCTTTTTACGAATGAGCCGAAGATAGCCGTCCACATCATCGCCTTTCGTTTCGGTCAACCCTGTGGAGGCAATCCCGATAATACGAGGCTTGGCTCTGGTCCAAATATTCAATATGGCTTGTTCAATGTTCTCCATTCCCCCCAGAATGGTCGTAGCTTCATTCATGGCTGTAGTTTGCAGAGGGATATTTTCGCGGAAGTGACGCACAAATAACACCATGCCAAAAGCGGTACAACCCTGCGACCCATGCAATGCGGGCATACATGCATCCAAGCCAAGGTAGGCCAAAGCAGCGCCAATAGGCTGGCTCATTTTTAACGGGTTAACCGTACAGGCCTTATGGTTGGTGACTACAGTTGCCATGATCATGGTTCCTTCCCTGCGGGACAGGTGCTGAAGTTCTCATACAGAACACAGCAATTACCATGCCACAATCAACACTATGATTTATAACTGATTATATTTTGTATGGAAATGTACAAATACGACACAATGCAACACAGATTCTTCTTTCAGAGCAGGAATGGATTTTGCTTGTAACACAAGAGTTGCGTCATGAAGCGCAACGAGAAATTTTTACGTCTGCGAGACAAGGAAATCACCATCATGCATTCCATCACACAGGACAAGCTTTACGACCATGCTATGGGCGCTTATCTGGGACTGGCCGTTGGTGACGCTTTGGGAGCCACAGTAGAGTTCATGCTTCCGCGTGAAATCCAATATCAATATGGGATACATCAGAATATCATCGGAGGGGGTTGGCTCAAGCTGAAAGCAGGACAGGTTACCGATGATACCGAGATGTCCTTGGCACTGGGACAAGCGCTCATTTCTTCTCAGGGATGGAATCTCGTTGCGGTTGCCGATGCCTTTGCCCTGTGGCTACAATCGCGCCCGATTGATGTGGGTAATGCCTGTCGACGAGGAATTCGGCGCTACCTGACGGAAGGCACTCTGTGTGGTCCTGTCAACCCGGCAGAAGGAGGAAATGGCGCTGCCATGCGTATTCTGCCCCTTGTTCTTGCCACATTGACCGATGATTTGGCGTTCCACCAGCAAATACTTCTCCAGTGCCACCTGACCCACAACCACCCCTTGTCAGATGCGGCCTCGCTGACCCTGGGTCAAATGACCCGAACCCTGTTACGGGGACATGGGGTAAAGGAATGCAGACAGATTGCCAGCGAACTGATTGCACAACAGCCCCTATTCAAATTCACGCCCTATCCCGGACGAGCTTCCGGCTATATCGTAGATACTGTACAGACAGTTTTTTATCACTTTTTCCATACCGATTCATTTGAATCATGTCTGGTAGAAACCATCAATCGTGGGGAAGATGCAGACACCACAGGCGCAATTGCAGGAATGTTGGCTGGTGCGCTGTACGGAGTCCAATCCATCCCCGCTCGCTGGATCAATAAACTGGATAGGAATATCGCTACTCAAGTCCAGAATCAGGTGAACGCATTATTAAAATTAAATTGGAAATAAAGAAAACACCCATGAAGTCTTGCGAGATTCCATGGGCATCGATAATACGAATTTCCGTTCAGAATTTGACCAAAATTTCCTCATCACGAACGATATACTGACAAGCCAGACGCCAAGGTGGGGGAATATCTTTCAATTCTGCTTCTTCAATCTGGGCCTTGGTGATTTTTCCCGCCAATTTTAGTACGGCTTTTTCTTTCTCAGTCAAATGCATGCCCATGGGCTGGTTGTCGGCAAGGATAATGACTTCCACTGCACAAGAACCACATTCCCCATTCTCGCACTCAAAATCCACCGGTATCTTATTCGCCTTGGCAACGGACAGCAAAGTGTGGCAGTCCCCGGCTGTGGCGTAGAGTGTGATGTCTTTTTTCAGTTTCGGTGAACTGAATGTTACATTGGCCATAGCTTTCCCCCTTTTCAGAGTACATCAAATCCCTATAAAAAATGGGAAGCCTTGCGGCTTCCCCAACCCCCAACCTCAGCGGATAATATCGAAGCTGTAATCACTCTTTGCAGGAATGTTGGTATTCTTGTCCATCTCGTCAAAAATCTTGTCGAGAATGGTCACCAAAACCTTCATCCCACCCTGATAACCCCACACAGGATAGCGATGATGATGATGTCGATCAAAAATCGGGAACCCGATTCGGATTAAAGGCGTTCCTGTATCCCGTTCCAGGTACTTCCCATAGGTGTTCCCAATCAGAAAGTCCACCGGTTCCGTAAACAGCAGGGAACGCATATGCCATAAATCCTTCCCAGCATAAGCATGGCAACCTGCTCCGAAAGGGGAGGAAGCCAGCAAGGCTTCCATTTTCTTCAGCCAGTCATTTCCGCCATTGGTCGACAAAACATGTACCGGTTCCGCCCCCAATTCCATCAAAAAGGCTGCCAATCCCATACAAAGATCAGGATCTCCATAAATCGCAAACTTCTTACCATGAATATGGGCGCTTGAATCTGCGATGGCATCCACCAGACGACCACGCTCCTTGGTCAGTAGCGCAGGAATGGCTTTACCAGTGATGCGCGATACTTCCATCAAAAACTTATCCGTTCCTGCAACACCCACCGGATGATGAAAGGACACCACTTCCTGACCGTACGTTGCCGCATACGCCAGCGTTTTCTCGGTGCAATAATGCTGCATCGACAAAGTTGCCTTCGCATTCAATGCCGCCGCCGTATCTTCCAGGGTTGTCCCGCCGTCGTACATCCGGAACTCACCATCCGCAGGGGTATCAAATACTTCACTGTTGTCTGCAAGAATGGTGTATTCCACCCCCATCAGATCCAGTATCCGCTTCACTTCTCGCGTATTTCCCACGGTGTATCCGTCAAAACCCCCAATCAGGTTGATTTTGCCATTTTCAGCGCGTGTCTTTCCTTCCCAAAAGTTCGACAAAATCCCCTTCAATGCATTGTCATACCCTGTAATGTGGCTGCCCACAAATGCCGGGGTATGTGCATAGGGCACGGGGAAATCTTCGGGCACGCTCCCCTTGCTACGGGCATTGGTGATAAACCCATTCAGGTCATCCCCAATGACTTCTGCCATACAAGTGGTCGATACCGCAATCATCTTGGGCTTGTACATACTGTAGGTATTGGCCAAACCATCGATCATGTTGTTCAAGCCCCCAAACACCGCTGCATCTTCAGTCATGGATGATGATACGCAGGACGAAGGTTCCTTGAAATGGCGGCTCAGGTGGCTGCGATAATACGCCACACACCCTTGGGATCCATGAACAAATGGCATGGTCCCTTCAAAGCCCACCGCCACAAATACCGCTCCCAGCGGTTGGCAGGCCTTCGCCGGGTTCACCGTTAAGGCTTCACGTCCGAAATTTTTCTCCCGGTATTCCCAAGTCTTAGTCCACTCTCGTATCTCTTCAACACGATCTTTTGGATGGGGTTTTTCGAAATTCTGCTTCTTATTCTCGAACATCTCAATGTATTCCGGCTCTCGGAATAAAGTAAAATGGTCTAGTACACTGTTTGAATTCTGCGTCATGATATGACCCTCCAGTTTCTTTCGTTAATCGGTTTCAACTATTCGCCCAGGGAGTCTTGGTCAATCCCCAGATTGGATTGTTGATTGCCATATCCATATCTCGCGCAAATATGGCAAATCCGTCATACCCATGGTACGGACCCGAATAATCCCAAGAATGCATTTGACGGAAAGGCACTCCCATCTTCTGGAACACATATTTTTCCTTGATCCCAGAACCCACCAGATCGGGCTGAACCTTTTCTACAAACTTCTCAAACTCATAACCCGTGACGTCGTCATAAATCAATGTGCCATCTTTCACATAGTGAGTCGTTCTCTGGTAGTCATCGTTATGACCGAACTCATATCCGGTTCCCACGACTTCCATACCCAAGTCCTCATAGGCCCCAATCACATGACGAGGACGCAACCCACCTACAAACAACATCACCGTTTTCCCCGCCAGGCGCGGTTTGTACTTGTCGATCACGGCCTGCATCAGAGGCTTATACTTTGCGATTACCCGTTCCGCCCCTTCCTTGATCTTGTCGTCAAAGTGACTGGCAATTTCCCGCAACGACGCCTCAATCTTCGAAGGACCAAAGAAGTTGTACTCAACCCACGGAATCCCGTACTTCTCTTCCATATGCCGCGAAATATAGTTCATCGAACGATAACAATGCAGTACATTCAATTTCGCCTTCGGGGTATTCTCCAATTCCGCAATACTTCCATCCCCTGACCACTGCGCAATCACCCGCAATCCCATCTCTTCTAGCAAAATCCGCGATGCCCAAGCATCCCCCCCAATGTTGTAATCGCCAATGATCGACACATCATAGGGCGTACTTACAAACTCAGGATGTTTTCCTTCTGACTTGTCAAAGATCCAGTCACGCACCGTGTCATTTGCAATATGGTGCCCCAGCGACTGTGATACTCCGCGGAATCCTTCGCAACGAACGGGCACAATCGTCTTTCCACCAAACTCCTTGGACTTCTTCTTGGAAACCGCTTCGATGTCATCCCCGATCAGTCCAATCGGGCATTCTGACTGCACGGTAATTCCCTTATTCAAGGGAAACAAATCCTCGATCTCGTCCATGATCTTCTCGAGTTTCTTGTCACCACCAAAGACGATATCTTTCTCTTGAAAATCAGAGGTAAATTGCATGGTCACGAAGGTATCCACCCCCGTTGTACCAATATAGTAGTTCCGCCGTGCGGCCCAAGAATACTGCCCACAACCCACGGGACCATGACTGATATGCACCATATCCTTGATCGGACCCCAGACCACCCCCTTCGATCCTGCGTAAGCACATCCTCGGATGGTCATCACCCCAGGAATCGACTTGATGTTCGACTTCACATTGCAGTCTGTCTTTCCTTCCTCATACACATTCAAATGCTTGGCACGGCGCTTCGCTGTCTTTTCTGGATAAACCTCTAGAACTTCAGCAATCAGCTCCTGGTTTCTCACCTTTACTTGCTCAACTGTCAGGCTCATTTCGCCCTCCTATAAAAAATGAATTAAGGGTTTACAAGACTCGGAAAGTCTCCACCCATGGCCTGGCCTCTCAAGGCCATCGGCGCAATCTTCCCAGACCCACCCTTGGTTTATCACCTCGGGTGGGTTTAACTCCAATTACTGTGCTGCTGCCATTGCCGCCAATTCTGCGGCTGTCTTGCCCACCACAGATTCGTCCACGCGCTTCATGATCCCGTGCTCCATCAACAAATCTTCCAACTCGTCCATCGTAATGGGTGTTGGAATTGTTCCATTCCCCGCGTTGGCATGAATTTTCTTTGCCAAATTGCGATACTCATCTGCCTGCTTGGACTCCGGTGCATATTCCAATACCGTCATACGACGCAGTTCCGCGTGTTGCACAATGTTGTCTCGTGGCACAAAGTGGATCAGATTCGTATTCAGCTTCTTTGCCAGAGATTCGGCCAATTCCAGCTCTTTATCTGTCTGGCGTTCATTGCATACCAACCCGCCCAATCGCACTCCACCCGAATTGGCATACTTCAAAATCCCTTTTGAAATATTATTCGCTGCATACATCGCCATCATTTCGCCCGACATGACAATGTAAATTTCCTGTGCTTTGTTTTCCCGAATCGGCATCGCAAATCCGCCACACACCACATCTCCCAATACATCATAGGAAACATAATCCATGTTGTCGTACGCCCCTTCTTCTTCGAGAAAATTGATCGAGGTGATCACACCACGACCCGCGCAACCTACGCCTGGCTCAGGTCCGCCAGATTCCACACAGCGAATCCCCTTGTAGCCAACTTTCATCACATCTTCCAGTTCCAGATCCTCAACGCTCCCCGCATCTGCTGCCAAACTCAAAATCGTGTCCTGGGCCTTTGCATGCAAAATCAACCGGGTTGAATCCGCCTTGGGATCACAGCCGACAATCAAAATCTTCTGGCCCAAATCAGCCAAAGCTGCCAAGGTGTTTTGTGAAGTTGTCGACTTCCCAATCCCACCTTTCCCATAAAATGCAATCTGTCTCAAATCAGCCATCTCGTTCTCCTTGGAGTACAGTTAAATTGAATATGAATAGCAGTCCCTAAATCAAACTTTGTTCACCAGGTTTTATTGACCCACATGATCCCGGTTTGCATATATTCATTAGCAATGTCCGTGCCATCTTAGACACAAACCAACAACCTATTGTTTAACAACATGTATTCGATAAAATTCAATAAAATATTGAGGATAGACCTGTTGTTTGGAACCCAACACCTCTGTCGGATTTCATGCAAACTTCCAGAAACCCTGCGCAACTTTTAGCCCTCCATACAGAATGACCAGAGAACGTAAACTTCCTCCAGAATTCTCAATACCACAGGACTTTCAGGCTGTTGCAATCAACTTCTGGACAAAATCGTGCAACGGAATATCGAGTCGCTCAATCCCTTGCTCTTTGAGGAATCTTTGTTCGTTCCTGGTTAATTCACCGGGTAAAACCGCCCAGTGCTTAAGCGCCGACCGCTTCATAATTTGGCGGGCAAACGTTCGTTCCAGCTGATTTCCGAATCGACATCCCATAAATACAAACTGTTTACCCGTCCGCAGTCGTTTGACGACATCCGGAATGGGAGTCTGTATGTCAATTTCTGTCATGACTTCGACAAAATCCGTGTCGGAAACCAGAAAGTTCTTTCCTGGAGAGATGGAACCCAGGGGTTTATAGATCAGCTTGCTCCATGAATCTGCTTGATGCGCTTCAACGAGTTCACCGTCAGCACGATAAAAATGTACCCAACTCCCAAAATGCTCTGACTGACTGACTCCCTGCACTTGTCCCCAACGACCACCCGGAACCATTGATCCCTGCATGGTGTTGTCATACCAAACATCTACGATCAAACCTGCCTCGAGAGAAAGATTGGCAAGATATCGATGAAGCAAAGAGGGCTCAACCTGGGGAGTAAACGCCTCCGTCATGATTCCCGATAAGCTTTTGCGATGTTTGAAATTCTCGATGAATTGCGCCGCCGCCGTCAGGTTCTTGCGTACCTTATGGGGTACGGACACTTTTGAAACCAGCTTTTCGACCAGAGAGTTCGGGGAGTTTGGAACCGGACAATTCGGTACGAGATCCAAAACTCCGGGACCGAGATAGGGAATAAAACGGCCTGTTTCCAGGCCTTCCCTGATCAAGTCGATCTCGTTCATGTCGAGATTCCCTGCTTAAGCGCATCGAACTGTTGTGCGGACAACCTAAAAATTCCTCGCCCTCCTGAAAGAGGTTCATAGCAATTTTGTGTGTTGCGGCTCAAATGGTTAAACCAACTCTGGGCCGTCAACGCTGAAGGACGCTCGCCAATTTCACTGACTGTCGCATCATTATTGAAACGCACATGAATCATGATATTTTCCATGGTGTCCTGCTCCTCACATAAAACTAAGAATTTCTATGGTGATATTTTCACCACCCAACAATGTCTGGCAGGCAAGCCGTGATTTGGAACCAATCCCAACGAGGGTATCGAGCTTCTCATTTTCGACCCGCTGAATTTTGGAAACGCTTTTTCTTCCCTCGGTCACGAATATATGGCAGGAACCGCACTCTGCCTTGCCCTCGCACTTATGCGGAATACTTTCGCCTGAATCGAGAATGGCACGAAGAATGCTAATTCCTTCTGCTGCTTCTATTTTCTTTCCCGACGGCATCATGGTTACCACTGGCATTTTGTTTCTCCTTTGTATGTCACAGATAAATAGCCGAACCGGCTCCTACATTCAGTGAAGCGTCTTTGATAGTCTTGACGATGAATCCCACCTGGTCTTCTGTCAGATGTCCATGAAAGGGCAAAACAATGACTCTGTCCGCCACTTTTTCCGTCACCAGAAAATTTCCCTTGCGGTACCCTGCCTTCTGATAATACGGCTGGAGATGTGCAGGCTGGCAATACGCCGCCGACTCAATCCCCTCCGTATGCAAATCGTTGATGATGGCGTCACGGCTACTTTTCGAAAATCTCGTTCCAAGATGAATCAGGTAAAGAAACCATTGAACTTCATCCACATCTTGGGCAATGTAGGGATCCTTGATTCCTTCAAAGGAACGCACATGATCGTAGTAAAAATCTTCGACAATTTTTCGTCGTTCCAGGATTCGATCGAGTCGCTGTAACTGGGCCAATCCCAGGGCAGCCGTCACATCGCTCATCACAGCACCCCAAGGCAACCGTGACCCGGCGATGACGGAAAACCGTTCGTCCTGTCGACGGTTACGGATTTGCCTGATGGCAGAGCAGAGCTGGGAGTCATCCGTCACGAGCATCCCCCCCTCTCCACACACCAGAAGACCCGGTTGTGAAAAGTCGAAAATGGCCAGATCGCCAAATGAACCCACCTGTTTGCCCTTATAAACTGAACCAATGGCTTCCGTGGAATCCTCAATCAGCAAAAGTTTATGCGCGTCAGCAAGTTGCCTGAATTCATCCCAGGCCGCTGGATGACCATTGGTATTTCCCACCAACAACGCCCGCGTGCTTTGGGTGATTTTAGCCGCAGCCTTGGATGGGTCTAGGGTTCCTGCCCAATAGTCGATCTCAGAAAATACGGGGGTTGCCCCACAGTGGGAAATCGCATGGCTGATCTGATGCCACGCATAGGGAGAAGCAACAACTTCATCTCCAACACCAATCCCCTGCGCCTGAAGCGCTATCTGCAAACCCAAGATGCCACTATGAACAGCAACGGCATGTTTGCGCCCCACATAGGCCGCAAATGCTGTCTCAAATGCATCGACTTTACTTCCATGGCTGATTCTGGGAGATTTCAGAACCTCTGAAACGCTCTCAATTTCAAGCGTGCTGATGTCAGGATCTGAAAGAAGGATCATCGCTTTTTTTCCACCACGATGATTCCAGTGGCTTCAGGCAGTTCCTGAGTAATCTTCCAGCAGTGATCCCGCCCATCCACCAGATGAATATCAAATTCCTGCCCACTTCTAACTGGGATTTCTCCAGACATGTCAGAGGGGTCACATCTTGTCAGTGAAATGCCAGGAAACCTTTCCCTGAAATTTGCCGTGAGATTTTTTTTATCTTCACAATCTTTGAGAAAGCACTCAATTTTGTCGATATCGATGTCCATTTCATCCCTCGCTTTTTCTGGCCTCGACGGTGATGGGTAACTTGGTATCTCCCCCCATTTCAGGCAGTTCCAATATCCAGCCATTACCCAAGGTCACCTTCCCGCCCCAGAGGCCGGGATTTTCCATGGTAATAATGGGTTCTTCGAGGTCCTTCTTGGGAACATAAACCGCGTAGCTCCCTGCGGCATTTTTTCTGATCATGACCTTCATTGAATCTTTCCCCTCATGTTGTCGATAATGTCAGTCAATACTTCTAAGAGATGATTCACGTCCTCGATTGAGGTATCATGACCCAGAGAAAACCTTACTGAACTTTCCGCCGCCAATCCCATTGCCCGCAATACATGGGAGGGCTGATTACCTCCTGCGGTACAAGCTGCCCCCGTCGACACCTGAATCCCTTGCTGGTCAAGTTTGTCCACAATGACTTCGCTTTGAAGACCACAAAAACAGATGTTGCTGGTATTGTTGACGCGCAGCGCATTCTTTCCATTGACCCGTGCGAACGGAACTTTTTTTAAAATTTCCGCTTCCAGAACATCGCGCAAATATGCCGTTTGTCGCCCATATGAACTTTCACCAATCATCCGGCAAGCCACTCCCAACGCAACGATGCCCGGCAGATTTTCCGTTCCCCCACGCATCCTTCTTTCCTGATGACCAAAAAACATGGGGGGTATGGTCTGTCTCTTCCTGACATACAGAACACCGACTCCCTTGGGGGCATGCATCTTATGCCCTGATAACGAGAGAAAATCGGCGGCAGTGGATTTCATGTTCACATCAGCCTTGCCACACATTTGTACGGCATCGGTGTGAAACAGTGCTCCGCTTTTATGGGCAATGTCTGCTGCCATTTGCACTGGAAAAATCACTCCGGTTTCATTATTTGCCCACATCAGAGAAACTAGAGCGGTATCTTCGGTTACCGCTCTTGCCAGATGGGTCAGATCAAGATTCCCATCACTGTCCACGCCCAACTTTGTCACTTGGTAGTTCCTTTTTTCCAGATCCTCAAGAAGCAATAGCGTTGACGGATGTTCTACCATACTGGTAACAATATGCTTCCGCTCTGGGTGAGCTGCGCAAGCCCCTAGAATAGCCATATGATTGCTTTCTGTTCCCCCGCTGGTGAATACAATTTCCTGAGGGGTTCCCCCTAGAAATTCTGCCACCTCTCCCCTGGCTTTGATCAATCGCTGTTTTGCCCTTTGACCAAAACCATGGGTGCTGGAAGGATTTCCAAATTCATTCATGGCTACGATCACAGCGTCCATGCATTCCTTGGCAAGGGGTGTCGATGCGTTGTAGTCAAAATAAGTCATGGCCAAAATTTTCTATGTTTGTCCTGATTCAGTACGGTCATTAGCCGCGATAACGTGTCGAATTCGGACTCGTAGCACCACATTCCGTGGTAGTGATCCTTGCGATACAGATGCCACATTCCACTTTCGATCCTGAACTCAATTCTGGCAATGTCTATGGTCCCTCCCGCCTTATCAATATTCCGTGAGCAGCAGGGACTTCTAACCTCATAGCCCCCATGAATGGGGCGTACTTCTGGTGAGACATAGCGATACCTTCCCCTTTCAGACAATTTCTTTTGAATTCTCTTGAAATCAACTTCATTGGGATGTGGATGCGTTTTCACAGGCGTCTCCCCATGGTCTGAAAACCACAAATTTCAGACGGATATCAACTCCTCTTCCAGACAGCCCACCACCAATCCTTCACCAAACTCCACCAGATAAACTGGCGTATGGGATTCTTCATGACTGCCCACTTGAACAACCTCACCGCGACATCCCGTCTTCACCAGCAGAACTCCCTCTTCCTTTCCAGGGAAGGATCCGTCGTTGAACAGATCAACGGAGGCAGTCACCGGTTGACCCCACTGATATATTGGTATTCTTTCGCCGATCATGAGTTCACCTAAGCCTGATACCGTGGATAACTGTGATCCACAACACAGGTGTTATCCACGGGACACACTGCTACGCACTGCGGATCATCAAAATAGCCAATACATTCGGTACATTTTTTGGGATTGATGACAAAAGTCCCATCTTTTTCATAAATTGCCACATTCGGGCACTCAGGCTCACAGGCCGAACAGGCCGTACACTGCGATGAAATAATCTTGTACGTCATAATTCCCCCCCCACAGAAATGTAATCGACTCTCTACACCCCCAATGTGAGCAACAAACATGCCAATGAATTTCTCTCCCTATTTGTAATAATCTCCTGAAATTACAGCCAGATCCCTTTGTTCATATCCATACACCCTTGTCTTCTATGTCGTAAATGTGACATCTTCTCCTGAAAACCACCCCTCCTTTCTTCTAGGAAAACCTCCATCTGATACTTTGTATCGACCACAACTTTTGGCATGACTATTGCTGATACCTCTGTCATACCGGAACCGTTGGAGGCTGATATGACAGTGATCATTAACGATGTGACTTTGCGCGATGGCGAACAAACCGCTGGGGTTGCCTTTAACGCGGAGGAGAAAATTGCCATCGCCTGTGCACTTTCGGAATCGGGCATTCCCGAGATGGAAGTTGGAATTCCCATCCTGGGTCCGGAAGAGCAGGAAGTCATTCAGGAGATCTCCCGGTTGGGACTCTCTTCACGGCTAATGGTATGGGGCAGAATGCTGCACGAAGATCTTCTTGCCATGGCCAATTGCGGAGCAGACATTGTCAATCTGTCCATTCCCGTTTCTGACCTTCAAATTTCCAGCAAAATTGCCCGCGATCGGAACTGGGTTCTCGACACGATTACACGACAGGTCGGCGATGCTAGAGATTTGGGCATCGAGGTCAGTGTTGGAGGCGAAGATGCCTCACGGGCGGATATGAGTTTTCTGATGCAGGTCATGGAACGGGCACAGACGGCGGGTGCTCGAAGATTCCGGTTTGCTGACACCATGGGCTTATTGGATCCTTTCACCACCTTTGAGAGAATTCGGCAATTGAAGAGCAATACTGATCTGGAGATCGAAATTCATGCTCACGATGATCTCGGATTAGCCACGGCAAACACGCTTGCTGCCGTCATTGCCGGAGCCTCTCATGTCAACACCACGGTCAATGGTCTGGGCGAGAGGGCCGGGAATGCCCCTCTTGAAGAAGTGGTGATGGGTTTGCTGCATCTTTATGGAATTGAAACCGGCATCAATCCCCTCTGCTTTCCGGAAATCTCCGATTTGGTGGCGCGTGCTTCCGGCCGGCCGATTCCTGCCAACAAGTGTATTGTTGGCAGTTCGGTCTTTACCCACGAGTCGGGTATTCACATTGATGGACTGCTTAAAAATGTTGCTAACTATCAGAACTTTGACCCAGCCGAAGTGGGCCGTAAACATTGCTTGGTCTTAGGAAAACATTCGGGCTCAAAATCCGTCCTCAATGCCTATGCCGAGCTTGGCATAAGACTGACGGATACAGAGGTGAAGTTGATTCTCGGGCAAATTCGGGATTACGCAGTAACCCACAAGCGAAACCCCAACTCCAGTGACCTGCAACGCTTCTATGCAGAAGCCTCGTCGAGATTCATACACTGATGGGTGTTGATTGACGGGTTCCACAATTCCGTCGCCGCGATCCGCCCTTCCCTCTTCCAAACACAAATCGTGCGTTTACTGTCAAATGTCTTGTATGGTTTACTTCATTTTGGTGACGGCAATAAATTATTTCATAACGATCAGTAAGATAAAATTTGGCACAAGAATTGCTTGAGTAGTCATTGAAGCTTTTGGCCTGCGTTATATAGCACGATATATAGCGAAAACTGATTTACACACTCACTCACAAGGGGAAATCATCATGACTTCACTCAACGAAAAAACCATTTCAACACTTTCATTTGGCGCCGGACTTCTGTCTTTAGCCATTAACGCCTTTGCCGATCCGGACTCAACTTCCCTGGGTTCCCCTGAAACCAGCACCAGCGGCTGGTTTGCCACCGTCGACAAGACCCAGGAGGAACAGCCCCACTGGATGACTCCACTGGTCACGGTGACCCCACGACTGGAAGAAGAATATCGTTACGATGAAATCGTGCAGAACAAAGCAGGGGGAACCACACTCACCAATAACGGGGGGGGGAAGGGACTGGAATTGATTCCCTCGGAACACGTTGAAGTGATCATTGGGCAACCGGGCTACATGAATAACCAAACCCCAAAGACCACCACTTCAGGATGGGCCGATGAAACACTGCTCATGAAATATCGGTTTCTGGCGGCCAATGAAGAGCATGGCAACTATATCGTTACGGGATTTATGGGCGTGAGTCTTCCCACGGGCGACACCGCTTTCACTCAGAACGCGACAGTGACTACGCCAACCCTTGCTCTGGGTAAAGGCTGGGGGACGCGAAGCCAAGGGGTGGATTTGCAAACCACTCTCAGCAAAAGTTTTCCGTCAGCAAACCAATACATTCTGGGCGAACCTACAGTCTGGAATACCTCCTTTCAAGGGCATTTCTCCAACTATTTCTGGCCGGAAATCGAAACCAGTCTCACCCACTGGCAAGGAGGTACATTTGCCGGAAAAGATCAGTTGATCGTCACCTATGGCATCATTTTTGGTCGGATCCCCCTTGAAGGGCGAACCAAACTCATTTTGGGTGCCGGCTATCAGACGGCCAATATGAGTGGGTTCAGTACCTTTGGCAGCGGATGGGTCACCAGTGCCCGAGTGGCATTCTAAGGTGCCAGCCTGATCAGATTGAGTTATCCTATTCAGGGTTGAAACTTATCGCCAAGAGGATACTTTGACTGCAAAGGCACACTGGGAAAATGTCTACTCCACCAAGGCCAGTGACACGGTGAGCTGGTTTCAGCCCCACGCCCAAACCTCGCTGGAGTTTATCTACCGCACTGGAGTCACTCAATCATCTGCACTGATCGATGTGGGTGGGGGAGCTTCCACCCTCATCGATGATCTTCTGGCCTTGAATTTCAACCATCTCTCCGTACTTGATCTGTCTGGGGCCGCGCTTAAAGCCAGCCAAAACAGACTGGGCGAGCAGGCCCAGCGCGTTCAATGGATCGAAGCAGACATCACCACGGTAGATTTTCGTGAGCATTCCTTTGATCTCTGGCATGATCGCGCGGTATTCCATTTCCTGACCCATCCAGAAGACCGGCAATCCTATCGCCGGGTACTTTTGCATGCGCTCAAACCCGGCGGCCATCTCATCCTTGCCACGTTTGCCGATGATGGGCCGGAAAAATGCAGCGGCCTCGCGGTGCAACGGTACGATACCGCCGCTTTGCAACACATCCTCGGCCCGGCTTTTACCCTGCGGCATCACCAACGAGAAACACATACCACCCCTTTCGGTACGACACAGCAGTTCCTCTATTGCGATTTTCAACGCACCGAGTCAGAAAATTCACCCAACTAATGGCGCCCAGTTTGTCCCGAATACGTGTTCGGCTATTATTGGCGATGACATTACCGCAACAAAAGAAGCCGAAGCAACGCTGATCAAAGCCAAAGAGGCCGCTGAGTCTGTTGCTCGTCTCAAATCCGAGTTTCTTTCCACCATGAGCCATGAAATTCGAACTCCACTGAATGGAGTAATCGGCATGGTTGACCTGTTACTGGACACCTTCATGACAACCGTCCGGCCCGCTTAAATCCTGAGCCCCTCACGGTTACTTGTGGCAGAATGTAATATCTAGATGCATTTATTTTCGAGTGTCGTATAAGACACCAGCAAACTTGCCATGACACGCCGTGGTACCGCAAACACAAACACCCACCTTAGAGGTCTCGGTGAAGATTTTGGCCTCTATCGCCAACGTTTGATTTGGATCCTCCCCGTTCTGGTGTTGTTATTCGGCCTGGCCATTTCTGGAATGCTATGGAAATTCGCCTACGATTCCGTTGATCACAGTGCGCAGGAATATTTTAAATTCCGCGTCCACGATATCATGGACAAGACCTTGGTCCGCGTGAGTGTCTATGAACAAGCACTGCAGGGCGGCCGAGGATTGTTTGAATCCTCCAGCCCTGTCACTCGCGAACAGTTTTCCTCCTATGTCAACAGTCTCGATCTGAACAATACCTATCCGGGAATTTTAGGCATGGGTTATGCCACGGTAATCATGCCCAACCAACTGATCCAGCACCAGAACCAGATTCGTGCGGAAGGTTTCCCACAATACGCTGTGAAGCCCGCGGGCATTCGCCCCATGTATACCTCCATCATCTATCTGGAACCCTTCGATTGGAGAAATCAGAGGGCTTTTGGCTATGACATGTTCTCTGAACCCGTGCGTCGCCAGGCCATGGAATTGGCTCGAGACAGTGGGCAGGCAACCCTGTCTGGGCGCGTTTTTCTGGTTCAGGAAAATGGTCAAGCGGTTCAATCCGGTTTTTTAATCTACCTCCCCGTCTATCAACCGGGTCACTCCCAGGATTCGCCGATACAGAGGCAGTCCCGTTTGATGGGGTGGATCTATGCCCCATTCAGGATGGGAGACTTCGTTCAAGGAATTTATGGGGATCGGTCTGATGAAAATGACATTCAATTTTATGATGGCACAACCCTATCCCCCGATCATTTGATGTACGAATTGAATAAAGGAGGCCCAGCTTCTCCCCGATTTGTAGCCCGTCGACTGTTGAGGATCGCCAATCACGACTGGACGGTTCAAGTCAGTTCCCTGCCCAGAATGGAAGCACGCTTCAACTATTATCAACCGGTATGGCTCGGCATGAGTGGCGTTATGATCAGCCTGTTGATTGCGTTGGTCCTGTGGCAGGAAATGAATGGCAGGAAACGAGCTTCCAACCTGGCGCTTCAACTGAATGGCGAATTGCTCGACAGCAGAGAAGCGCTACAAGCTGAAAATGAATTTGTCTCCAGCATTCTGCAGCTGGCAGGCCCCATCATCCTGGTGATCGACGCGCACGGCTCCATCATCAGCTTCAATCGTACCGCAGAGGAATTTACCGGTTATACCCTGGAGGAAGTAAGGGAACCTTTTTTCTGGAGCAGGTTTTTTCTACCCGACAAGCGCGAAAAAATTGAAGCCCGGTTTCGCTCAGTGTTGAAACGCAATCTGACCGAAAACCTCGAAGAATCATGGATCAACCGAGATGGAGAACCCAGACTGTTTCACTGGTCTCTCTCGGTATCGACAGCAATCCCGAGGCATACCCACTATCTGGTTGCCATCGGACACGACATTAGCGAAAGACGCATTGCGGAAAACAAGCTCATCGAAAACGAACAAATTCTCATTAAAATTCTTGATTTGAGCCCCATATCCGTGAGAATTGCCACCGAGGGCGGGAAAAAAGTAGTCTTCTGCAATCAAAGCTACCTGAATTTAATCCATAGCCGCACCGGCTTGGGGAAAGATCCCACTGCCTACTACCAACGAAGTGAAGACTATGAAGCGATTCTGGACGAGGTCCGCCGTGGCAAAACCATCATCAACCGCGAAGTCAATCTCAAGACCCCTACCGGTTTGACGGTTACGGCGTTGGCTTCTTACATGTCCTTCAACTACCACGGGGAAAATGCCATTCTCGGGTGGTTTTATGACATCACGGATAAAAAAGAAAAGGAACAACTGATCTGGAATTATGCCAATTATGACTCCCTGACCAATCTTCCCAACCGCCGACTGTTTTATGATCGACTCGCTCAGGAATTGAAACGGAGTGACCGTACCCGTGAGTCTTTGGCTTTACTATTTGTAGACTTGGATCATTTCAAGGAAATCAACGACACATTAGGCCACACCAAGGGAGATATGGTGTTGATCGAAGCCGCCCGGAGAATCCGCCAATGTATCCGTGACACCGATACGTTGGCACGGTGGGGAGGAGATGAGTTTACGGTAATACTCCCATCCTATCTGTCGGCGAATAATATTGACCGGATATGTCGCAATATTTTGATCAAACTGGGCGCCGTCTATACGCTTGGCAATGGAGAATTCGGCCATATTTCTGCCAGTATCGGGGTGACGCTTTATCCCCATGATGCCAACAATCTGCATCAGCTCCTGCAATACGCCGACCAGGCCATGTACTCAGTAAAATCGACGGGACGTAATGGATTTGGTTACTTCAAGCCCCTCATGCAAGAAGATGCCGACAAAAAGAGGCAATTATCCGAAGACTTGCGGGAAGCCCTTCACACCCATCAACTACAACTCCATTTCCAGCCCGTTTATGACATCCGTCTTAAAAAAATTGTCAAAGCCGAAGCGCTACTGCGTTGGTATCATCCGGAAAAGGGACTGATCAGCCCCAGCGTTTTCATTCCCCTCGCTGAAGAAACCGGAATGATCAAGGAAATCGGAGAATGGGTCTGTCAAAATGCTATCCTCGCCCTGCAGAGATGGCAAGCCAACACAGGGCAGCACTTGCAGGTGATTGTCAACCGATCCATTGTCGAATTCGACCGAGCGCTTACCTATCCCTGGCTACAACAGCTCAAAGACTCTGGGCTTCCAGCGCGGAGTCTTGTGCTGGAAATCAAGGAAGAATCCCTGACAACCAAAAATCTCGCTCCCTGGGAGGAGTTGGCGCAATTCAGAAAACTTGGAATTGAAATTTCTGTAGGCAATTTTGTCACCGGCTATCCTACCCTGGCTCAAATGAATCCTTTAGAAGTCGATTGCTTGAGAATCGATCAGTCCTTTGTCCACGACATTGTCCACAACCCGATCATTCAAGCTTTAACCGAGTCTCTGCTGGGAATTGCCCATAGACTGGGAATATCCTCTATCGCAGAAGGGATAGAATCCAAAGAACAGGGAAGAGGTGCTGCGCGCCTTGGGATGCACGCTGATGCAGGGGTTTTACTACTCTCCTGCCATTCCCGCCGACCAGTTTGAGAAAATGTTACAAAACAAATGAATAGTATGGATCATGAAAACTCTATTTTCACTGAACCGAATGTAGTTCCTCAGAGAAATCTACCATGAGCGTCCCCCAACGAAAATCCTTTTTGAACACCCGCATCAGCGAATATGTCGTGCCGCCCATCAAGGACATGCTGGTTCTGGGTAAAGATGCGCCCATCGGCTGTATCGCCATGCGGCGCGCCTTGGAACTATTGGTTAAAATGCCATTTGAACATATCGAAATCAAGGGGGACGATGTGATCAGCGACATTCTGATACGCCAGTCTCTGCTGCGACGCCTGTCGCGCGAAGGGTTGATGCAGCATGTGTTGACCCACATAAAACCGCTCATGGGTGCGGAAGAGGTCTTGCACGCTGAACTCGATGTACAGGTTCAACTGGACGGTGGTGAAGTCTAATGCCACTCAAGATCGTGGACTGTCTGGCACCGAAGGTGGAGCGTGTCCTAGAGGAAGACCGGGCGCTTCATCATCGACCTGAGGTGTTGTACGCCGTTTTCAAAGAATCCATCACTCAAGGCCCATTCTGTGGCATGGTCACGGCCCAGGATGTCGCTCTGCATCCGGATTGGATTTTTGCCGATCTCTCCGAGCACCGTCCCGTCGTGGCCCTGCCTCCGAATACCGTAATCGACGATGCCCTGGCGCTCATGAATGACCATGGCTGCGAAGTTGTGGCGGTCATGGATGGGGCGGGACAATTTCTGGGGGCCGTCAGCCGTACGTCTCTTTTGCATGCGCTACTGCATGAAACCAAACGAATGTATGAGTTGATTGAAAAGGACAATCAGCAATTGAGCGCCTGGTCCCTGCGCTTGTCGAGCCTGTCAGAAGCTTCATCCACCCTGCTCAAGGTATTGGCCCATTCCGCCATTGAAAGCGATCTGTTACAGACGGGAATCGAGGCCTTGGCAAGTCTGTTACAGGCGCGCTACGGCGCCATCGGTATTCTCAGCGAAGCCGGAGGCCTTAAGGAATTCGTCTACACTGGAATCCCCCCAGAAAGCGCCAAGCGCATCGACCATCCTCCCGAAGGGAAAGGCCTTCTCGGGGCCGTTATCCGTGAGAACAGTGCCATCAGGATCGAGCATATCACTCAGGATCCAAGAAGTTCCGGCTTTCCACCTGGCCATCCGCCAATGACCACCCTGCTCGCCGTTCCCATATCCCATCTGGGTCACATTTACGGCCGCATCTATCTCACGGACAAGGTGGACGGCACGCCTTTCACCACAAACGATGAATCCCTCACCTTGAATTTTGCCAATACCCTTTCATTAGTATTGGATAAAGCGCGAGAAATCAAGCAAATCCGTCATCAACAGCAGCAACTGGACTATATGGCCCATTTTGACGCGCTGACGGAGTTGCCCAATCGCGGACTGCTCTCTGACCGCATCACACAAGCCATGGCCCAAGCACAGCGGCAGCAACATAAAGCAGCTGCACTATTTATCGATCTGGACAATTTCAAGCATGTCAACGACAGTCTGGGCCATGCCATTGGCGACCGCTTGCTCCAAGCCGTATCACGCCGCATGCTGCAGGTGCTTCGAGAAGGAGACACACTGGCACGCTTGGGAGGAGACGAGTTTGTCATCCTGCTACCCATAATCAACGAAGAGCAAGATGCTGCCACCGTGGCGCAAAAAGTGCTGTCCGCGCTGGAACCCTCATTTGATTTGGAAACCCATGAAGTCTATGCCAGTGCCAGCATCGGCATCAGCGTTTTCCCTACCGACGCCCCCAACATGGATGCTTTGCTGGCCCATGCGGATACAGCCATGTATCACGCCAAGTCTCAGGGGAAAAGCCATTACCAGTTTTTTGCCCCGAATATGGCGCACACGACTCAGAAAGTTCTCAAGATCGAAAGTTGCTTGCGTCATGCTTTGAAAAGAAACGAGTTCCTCCTTCATTACCAACCCCAAGTCAAAATTGACAGTCAGAAAATTGTCGGCATGGAAGCTTTACTCCGATGGAACAGTGAGGAATTGGGGCAAATGTCCCCCATCGATTTCATCCCGTTGGCAGAGGCCAGCGGTCAGATCATACCCATTGGAGAATGGGTACTACAACAAGCCTGTGTGCAGGGGAAAAAGTGGCTGGATGCCGGCGTAGGCGTCCGCGTGGCGGTTAACCTGTCGGTACACCAATTTCAGCGTGATACCCTGAGGGAAACCGTCATGCAAGCGCTGCGCGCCAGTGGCCTCCCCCCTACCCTGCTGGAACTGGAAATCACGGAAAGTGTTCTGATGGAAAATGTCGAGGCAGCCGTCACTACCCTTGAACAAATCAAAGGGTTGGGAGTACGGATTTCCATGGATGATTTTGGAACGGGGTACTCTTCCCTCAGCTACCTGCAGCGTTTACCCCTCAATACACTTAAAATAGACCAGTCATTTGTGCGCAATATCCCTGAAAACCCCAATGATATCGCCATCGTGGCAGCCATCATCGCCATGGCTTCCCAATTCAATCTGGAAATCATTGCAGAGGGTGTTGAAACCAACGACCAAATGGAGTTTTTGCGTGCCCACGGATGCCACTGTTTACAAGGATATTATTTCAGTCATCCCTTAACGCCGAATGACGCGACAAACCTCCTGGCTCAAGCGGCTCAGAACATGCCTCCTATGCGTTGACAAAAAACCGCCCTCCTCGGAAATTGTCTGGGCTCACCGCCAGACGCAAAAGCGATTTATTTGACCGTCACCAAGGGCCCCAATACAACAGCACTCAGACTGTTTTTCGGACTACCATCGATCAATTTATCGCTGTAGGTCAGATAGGTAACCACGCCACGCGCCCTATCGACCATGCGGACCACATGAATCTTTTTGATGAGGAAAGACGCTGAGAGTTTTGCAATATCTTCCTGGCGCGGTAAAGGAGCCTTGACTGAAACTTCTCCCGTTTTCACACAGGCAATGGAAACTTCTGTCTTATCCTCGGCGATACCCACGGCCCCTGACAACCCCCCTGTTTTTGCTCGGGAAATATAACAAGTCACCCCGTGAACGAGGGGATCATCGATGGCTTCCACCACCACCTTGTTGTCCGGTCCCAACACTTTCCAGGAAGTATTGACCGCGCCGATCTCCTCCCCCTGAGTTCCCACCGCAGCCAGTAGCAATACGACTGGTATCAGTTTTTTCTTGAAGGACACGAAAGTTTTCCTTACCATGGCATTCCTCCCCACATCGGGTTCATCCATGGGTCAAGGGGGTATCCCATCGGATCACCAAAAGGGCCCACCCCAAAATATCCCGGTGAATCCATCATCGGTATCTCCTTAGGCCACAGATAAACCACATCCGCCGCCACATGCGGGAAAATATAGTCCCTATCCCCCACCTTGCCTATGGACGGAGTTTGCAAGATTCCTATTACCGTGATTTGGCGTTTCACGGCATAAATATCAGGATCAAAAAATCCGGGAGCACAGGTAATGAAACGTCCATCGGTATGGTCATCATCCACCGGTCTCCCAGAAGCATCCAGGGTATGGCTGACCACATGGAAGCATGTGTCCTTTTTACCCGGTCGAACGCCGGAAATCACCCCGCCCCAGCGCACTTTCTGACCTAGAACACCGGGATCCGTCTGTGCCGTGCGTGGCAAAATAGGCATAAAATCATTGCCGGCCAAGGGTGCAGGCGGGACCGTCGTACAAGCACACAAGACCACGGACAAACCGATGAAAATGCTTCCTGGCATCCATACTTTCACCATATATTTCCCCTCATATTTGCCCCATGATGATACTCTCCTAACCATCACCATAGCCTATCATTTTTGCACGTCCTTGACCGCCTGTCTCCGTAGGGAGACCTCTTCCCTGCTGCATACCGGTCGGTGCAAACAAGAAGGTGGAGATTGCCAATGCGTGACCCAGTCCATAATTTCATCCGCCGGCATGGGATGGGCGATGGCATACCCTTGAGCTTCATCACATCCCAAATCCAGGAGCATTTCTCCATGGGCCAGGGTCTCGACGCCTTCCGCAATGACATTCTTGTGAAAGGCGTTGGCCAACCCCAATATCCCCACCAAAATCGCCAAATCGTCGGCATCTTGCAACATACCCTGTACAAAACCCTGATCAATTTTGAGAGTACGCGCAGGCAACCGCTTGAGATAGGACAACGATGAATACCCTGTTCCAAAATCATCAATGGAAAACTGAACGCCCAAGCGCATGCACTCGTTGATCACCCCGGATACCTGGGCGATATCTTCCAGAGCACTGGTTTCCAGAACTTCCAGCTCCAGACATGAGGCCAAATCATGGTGATGCTGCGCCAAACGATTGGTTAATTCAGCAACAAAAGCCGGTTGTTGAAGTTGCTTCCCGCTGACATTGACGCTGGTTACCCAGGTCATTCCCTGAAGTCTCCAGCTTTCCATTTGGGTCAACGCCGTATCCAGCACCCAGTTCCCGAGATCCAGCTCCAAGGAATGATTCTGGATCAGGTGTAAAAACTCCCCTGGCAGCAGCAGCCCACGCTGCGGGTGATTCCATCGAATCAAGGCCTCCACCCCGATCACCTGACCGCTGCGCAGATTCACTTTGGGTTGGTAGAACAGCATGAACTCCTGATGATCCAATCCCTGCCGAATCTGTTCAAGATTCTCAAGATGACCCCGAACCTCATGATCTTGAACCATATCAAAAATATGATACCGCTTCTTACCGGCCAATTTGGCTTGGTACAACGCCTGGTCCGCTTGGCGCAAGAGACTGCTTGGGGTAATTTCCTCCCGTTGTGGATACAGGGTCACACCCAAACTGACAGACAAATTCAGCGAGCGTCCGTCATCCACCACTCCAGAAGCAATCATCAGAAGCTTCGATAGCCACGGCACACAGGAATCCATACCCATCACTTCTGGGAGTACCAGCACAAACTCGTCTCCCCACAAACGTGCAACCCGCCCATCCTTGCCCAAGAGGCACTCCATCCTCTCGGCCAGGACAATCAATACCCGATCACCCGTTTCGTAACCATAGGTATCGTTGACGACTTTGAATCCATCCAGATCAAGACAAACCAATGCCAGCCCACCATGCTGCTCAACGACTCGGTTCATTATTTTTTGCAGGTATTCTGTGAGAAGCATCCGGTTGGGCAATCCCGTCAGCGGATCAAACCGTGCCATATGTTCCAACCGCCGCCGCTGTTCCCGAAAGGCTTCTTCCACCCGGTTACGCTCTTCGAGTTCACGCATCAGCCACAGCGTATTGGAAGAAAGGACACTGTATAACGACAGGATAATATCGATCAGGGTTCGGGCCGTTCCACTCATCTGCTGATGGGCTTGAGCTTTGGCCGCCGCCAGCGTCAATCCTTGCTTCATGGCAAGAACGGTATATGCCATGAATCGATCTTTTTCCAAAATGTGAGAAGCCAGCCAACGCGCCAGAAAATCCAGTGCCTCATGAGCCACCTGATCCGAAGGACGGGATTTTTGTGAATCCTTGAGGTGGTTCAACCTCTGGACAAAACGATCATGCACCGCGTGGTGTTCCCTATACTCCTTATCTTCAACGAAGAATTCGGCCCATATGGCCTCTTCGGCAGTGAAGTGGTACACCGTATATGCGGTCAGCGCATCGAATATTTCATTCAGTTGAATGGCATCGGAACGAAAGGCCACATGGGTGGCCAACGCATTGAGAAGGCGTACCAAATGACGATGTTGTTCATCGATCTCGAACAAACCCGTATTAAAATTATCATTCCATGGAAAAATATCGATGGAATTCTTGAGCATCGGAGAAAATTGAAGCTCATTCAAATCTGCCACGCCCCCCAACCGTTAAGAAGAGTACTCACAATTCCTTCCACGAACCTTGTTGACCAACCAGTTGCGCAGTTGCACACTGGCATTTTTGCGCTCTTCAGCGGTATGCGCTTCATGAACCAAAATATGCCAGTGATCCGCTTCGCTGCCCTGTAATCCCTGGCTATGCAAGAAATGTGTCAACGGGCAATCATCCACGGCAGCAGGAAAAAAACTCACGCGTTCCTTACCCATTCGCCTCATGTAGCGCCAATGATAAGCCAAGGCCCCCAGATAAGTATGTAAAACCGTGGTATCCACCCCCGGAACCCGTACCGAGTTCACCCAGCTTTGCAGTTCCGCCACCGGCATGGGGCGGGCAAGTCCAAACCCCTGGGCATATCGTGCGCCCAGCACCGTCACCGCTTCGATGACATCCGCAGTCTCCACTCCTTCAACGACAACCTCTCGATCCAGATCCTCGCCCATCTGAATGATGGTATAGATGAGACTCAAGGTTTTTATAGGCTCCTGCAATACGTCACGAACGATCACCTGATCCACTTTGATGACATCAAAGGGCAGGCTGATCAAACGCTTCAAACTGCTATACCCCGACCCCAGATCATCGATGGCCACCTGCACACCAAGATTCTCGAGACGGGCAATGGCATCGTCCACCAATTCGGAGTCAAACTCCTGGCTCTCCAGCAACTCCAGTGTGAGTCGCTCTGGAGCAACTCCACTCCGCTGAAGCGCTTGTTCCACTCCATGGATACAATCCGGATTGAGCAAGCTGTTCGGGGCCATATTGATGGCCAAACCCAGCGTCAGTCCCGCCTCATCCCAACGACTCAGCCATTCCAATCCCTGATCCAGAACGACATGAAAAAGCACATCCAAATCGGTGGCTCGCAACACGGTCAAAAATCGCCCCGGACTGACCACTTCCCCATCCGCCAGTTCTAGTCGCGCCAATACCTCGACCTTGTGCAACTGGCCTGTGGATAATTCCAAGACGGGCTGAACCAGTAACCGGACCCCCCCCGAATGCACCAATTCGCGATAGATCGCCGTGAGATGCGCATCTACCATGTTGGCTGTCTGACGGGCATGGGTCAAACGACCCATATGTTCCCAGCGGTTCTGCAACGAGGTAATGAACGTACGAATCCAACTGGATGAAAATTGATGCGGCCATTCCCCTAAAACAATCAACACGAATTCCATTTCCCGCGCACCACGCACGGGAATTGCCAACGCACTGCGCACTCCCAGAGGTTTGAAGGCTTCTTGCCACGTTTTGGTCCGATCATCCCGCCCATAATCATCCGTATGCTGTACCTGGCCACTGTGCCAAGCTCGTGCGATCAATCCATGCCCTGCAGGAGCGCGGGTATCCAGCACTGGCCGCATACCGGGAAGATGCAATACTGCATCCAGTTCTCTCGCTTTCTCTCCAGCATCCAATTCTGTGGCAAAAATTCCATTGGCCATGGGACGTAACACCTGGGCCACAAGAATCCCGGGCAATTTGGCCAAGGCGTCCAATTCGGCCTGTGCCGATTCCAACCATCGAGAGTGAATGTGGTCCAAGGGATGGGACAGGTAAAGGTTATAACTATCCGTGACTTTTTGCATCAGATCGAGCTGAACTTCAATATCCAACTGCAGACGCGCATCGGCCACCCGTAACGCCCGATAGCGCTCGTTGGGTAACAAGTTTTCCAGATAAGAGCGCAAGAAACCCCGGTACAAACTCATTGCCCGAGTCATCCACGATCCCGTCACACCGATCAGTGCGTGAATTTTTCCCAAGCGGCGAGCTTCTCTGGTGATGCCCTGCAATGTGTTGTCGGGATTCAGCAGACTGGTCAGATGCGCTGCCTGCGCCTTTTTGAGATGCTCCAGTTCATCTGCAGTCAATGCCTGCAAAATTTCTGCCGGGCCATTTTCTCGCGCCAAGTCCGCATAAAACGAATCAGAAAAATTCACCGCAGCCACAGAAAAATAGGGGTGAACCGCAGCCAGCAACGCGCAGGCATCTTCTCCAAAAGGATCAAAAGCCCTCTCAGAAAATGGCTCCTCTGAATTCGTCCCTTGATACCACCATCGTGTTCGATCGGCTTTATGCAGTTTTGCCTGGTACATGGCCACATCGGCGCAACGCAATAATTCCTCGGGTTTCTCGCCATCCTGCGGATAGAGTACCACTCCCATGGTCATACCTATGCGCACCAAACCCTGTTCACCAAAATCAAATGGCGTCTCCACGGCCTGATGCAACCGAGCCACGGCGGCTTCCAGCTGCTCTGCTGCATGGGAATCGTCCAGATCATCGAACACCACCACAAATTCGTCGCCCCCGAGGCGGGCGATGAAGTTGGATTCCCGTACGCTGGTCTGAAATCTTTGAGCCAATCCCTGCAGCAGAAAATCTCCCAGCTCATGCCCATATTTGTCATTCACTGGCTTGAAATCATCCAGATCGATCATGCCCACGGCCACCACCCGATGATGTCGTTCCGCCCGAGCCAGAGATTTTGGCAAATATTCTTCCAGTGCCAAGCGATTGGGTAACCCCGTCAAGCTGTCAGTACGTGCCAGTTGCGCTTCCTCCAACTGCAAGGCGCGAATCTTGGCCTTGAGATCGTGCTCGTCGAGACTTTGCCCAAGCAGAGAGGCCACGCGATGACATAAATCAACGGTATGATGATCAAAAGTATTGATGCTCGGAGAGGCCCATACCAGAATGGCCCAAAGCTTCCCTGAACGCAGGACAGGCACCGCAAGCAAACTTGACCAACTGTTTTTGGCGAAAGTCGGATGCCATTTTTTCAGCGAGGCATCGGCCAGTACGTCATTGGAAAAAAATGCCCTTTTCTGACGCCAGGCACGCACAATCAATGGAGCATCATCCCCTGCTTCGACCAAACTGGGACGTGCTTCGACAATTTGCATCATCCCCGCCCCCGCCTTGGCCAGCACCTCAAAGCGATCATCTGGCGCCGGACGACCAAGCCACACCGCGCTGAAATTGGCATCGGCAGACAGACGCTCACACAGCGCCTGAGTCATTTCCTGCTCGCTTTTATGCTGAATCAACACTTCTACCGCACCAAACAATGCACGATAGAGGTGGCGCTGAGAGATCTCTTGGCGCTTCACCAGGGTATGCACCAAAACGATCCCGGCAAGGGAGGAACACGCTTCCAACAACGCACGCTGATCCACATCCGGGTCACCCTTGGTCATTCCGGTCAGCGCAAATGTCCCAATGATTTTCCCATCCTGGCATACCGGCCAGGACCAGCAGGACTTGAGCTTCCAGTGACTGGCCGCAGTACGCAAGTCGTCCCACCGCGCATCACGATCTATATCACTGACGATCACCGGTTCGTTACGATGCGCCACATTGCCGCATGAACCCGCATAGGGCCCGGGACGCAAGCCCGAAAATTCTTCAATCAACGATACTGGAGCGCTGGGCGCTGAAAACACATGCAGCCGACCCTGATCATCCAGTTGGGTGATGGAAGCTACCCGTCCGGTTGACCAGGCTTCAGCAAACAGGCAAACCTCCCTCGCCAAATCCTCTGAAGCCCGGCCTTGTGCCAACTCGTTGAGAATTTTGGTGGTGAACGAGACCAACTGCTGACCCATGGTCTGATGCATGGGTACCTTTGCCAGATTGCCGATGAGAGTTCTCCCGTAACCGCAGGAAACTTATCCCATAATATCATTGATTTTGGAAAAATTGAGGACATATTATCGTCTGCTTTCCAGCACGCGTCAGCGCAGCCTTTTGGCTACGCCCGAGAAGCCGGACGCCAGTGCCGCAACCATAATGCATTGGTCACCACACTGACCGATGACAGAGCCATTGCCGCCCCTGCCACCATGGGATTGAGCCAACCCAAGGCCGCCATTAACATACCGATGACATTGTATAAGAAGGCCCAAAACAGCCCTTGGCGAATCTTGGCATACGTTGCCCGGCTAATATCCAGAGCGTCAACGATGAGTAGCGGGTCACCGCGCATCAGCGTAATGCTGGCAGCCTGCATAGCCACATCCGTGCCACCCCCCATGGCAATCCCCACCGATGCAGCGGCCAGTGCCGGAGCATCGTTGATGCCATCTCCTACCATGCCCACCACTTTTCCGGCACGCTTGATCTCCTCGATTTCCCGCAACTTATCCGCAGGTAAGGCTTCTGCCACCACCCGCGTCACCCCCAACTCGCGTGCAATGGCAGCTGCGCTGGTCGGGTGATCCCCCGTCAAAAGGAGCACTTCCATCCCCCGAGAAATCAACGCATCAATCATTTCCCGGGCCCCTGGACGCAACTCATCCTGCAAAGCCAATAATCCCTGCACGCTCTGATCGATGGCCACCCAAAGTATGGTTTTCCCCTGCTGCTCCAGTTCTTGCGCACGGGATTCATAGCCTGCGAGGGACACCTGATGATCTGCCATCAAACGTCGGTTGCCCACCATGGCATGACACCCATTCACGGAAGCTGCCACGCCCCGACCAATAAAATTCTCGAAGTTCTCCAAAGGGTACAGAACCAAATTTTGTGCGCATGCGCTCACTGCTCGAGAAAGGGGGTGCGTACTCCCACTCTGCGCAGAAGCAGCCAGTCTCAGCAGTTCTTCGGAACTCAGGACATCGGCAAGAATTGCCGTAACGGTTGGTTGCCCCTGAGTCACGGTTCCGGTTTTATCCAACACCAGCACATCCAGACGATGGGCCAGCTCCAACGCCTCGGCATCCCGGATTAAAATGCCGGCACGGGCTGCCACTCCAGTTCCTACCATGATGGCAATGGGAGTTGCCAATCCCAGAGCGCAGGGACAAGCCACCACCAATACGGCCACCGCCGGAATCAGCGCACGGGAAAACTCCCCCGTTACGCCCCACCATCCCAAAAACGTGAGCACAGACACGCCCAACACCACAGGCACAAAAACTTCAGCGACGCGATCTACGATGCGCTGAACCGGTGCTTTCTTCGTTTGGGCGTTATCCACCAACGCCAGGATACGGTTCAGTGTGGATTGTTCTCCTACGACAGCGGTCCGGATCCGCAGCAATCCGTCAAGATTTAGGGCTCCTCCCGTTACTTTCTCTCCCGTTTCTTTGAGTACAGGCATACTCTCGCCCGTCAACAGACTTTCATCCACCGAGCCTGTTCCGCTCAAGATTATCCCATCCACCGGAATTCTTTCCCCAGCGCGGACCACCACCACATCCCCCACGGCAACCACTGATACGGGTACGCACAACTCACCGCCGACACGTTCTACCTGCGCCATCTCGGGACGCAACGCCATTAAGGCTTCCAGCGCCAGTCCTGTGGACCGTTTGGCCCGTTTCTCAAGCCATTTCCCCAAAGTGACAAAGGCCATCACCCCCGCCGCTGAATCAAAAAACAACGGGCTATCCGCTGGACCAAAAAACAGCAGATAGACGCTATAAAAATACGCCGCCGAGGTGCCCAAAGAAACCAGCAAATCCATGTTGCCGGCTCGTGCCCGCAACGCTTTCCAGGCGGCCACGTAAAAATGGGCACCGAAGTAGAATTGCACCACGGAGGTCAATGCCCACTGCACCATGGCGGGAACAGGCAAACCCACCATGGGCAAAAACAGGGGAATAGTCAGTCCCCAAACGCCCATGACTCGCCACTGTTCATGGCGATACAACAGAGCGGCACGGCGCACCCGCTCCTCCTTCTGAGCGCCTTCCTGAAGCAACAACTCTGCCTCGTACCCCGCCTGATGTACCGCCTCGATCAGATCCACCAGATGCAATGATCCCGCCGAATAAGTTACTCTGGCTTTTTCATTGACCAGATTGACTTCCGCATGACTCACCCCCTGAACTGAGGCCAGTTTCTTTTCCACACGCGACGAACAACTGGCACAGGTCATACCAGAAATGGCCAGTTCTACTTGTTCGCATGCCACAGTCAAATCGTCCATGGCAGACCTTTAAGCCACCTGTGCCCCATAACCGGCATCTTGCACTACCGCCACGGCTTGTTCCGGACTGACCGGTCCACGCACCTTCACCTGACCCGTGGTCAACTCCACAACCACTTCTCGCACACCGGCAACCCGCGAGAGCACGCGCTGTACCGTGCCTGCACATCCTTGGCAGGTCATGCCTGTCACCTGCAGCAATAAGATGGAGTCATCTGATGGCGATGTCGTCGTATTCATAACGTCCCTCCTCCCTTCGTAAGGATCTGAAAATTCTTTTCCTGATCAGGAAAACCAGCGCAGAAATGCCGCCGCACACAAGGCCAGCACACCCAACCCCAATGACCCCGTCCACACCATCAACTGACGTGCCGTGGTCCACTGCCGTCCAAAACGCGCACATGAAACCATCAGAAACACCCCTCCCACGACGCAGGCCACCTTGATCATTAACGCCACCACGGCAATCCCGTGAATATCCGGCAGATGATGATCCGCGTGATAGGTTACCCAGCCAAATGAGGCTCCCGTAACCCCCTGCACCATCCAAGCCAAGGCAATCCACCCAGCCAACCACAAAGACGGATGATGCCGGCGGGCTGACCACAATCCATGACTGCTCAAACCAACAATCAATAACGCACCGAAATTGTGGAGAACCTGGATCAGTGCATAAACCAGCAAGGTTCCCATCACTTGACCGTAAACGACACCTTGCTTTCAACACCGGTCAAACCATGACTGGCTGTGGCTTCCTTGATGGAAATGGAATGTTGCCCTGGCGCCAGTTTTGGCAGCGCAACCTCACAAGGACAATGGGTCATGGCATGGCTGATAATCGGTTCATCCTGCTGATCCACATACACATGTAAATGATTGCCGTTGGGACTGGGATGAACGTTGTAACTCACGACATGATCCCCCGCTGCCAGGGTTTCTCCTGCTTTAGGAGACAGGATGGTAATGTCGCCGGCCACTGCCGCAACTGAAACCAGTGTCAATCCGATTGCCATCATTGCCCATTTCATTCTGTTCATGGTCTTTCCTCCTGTAGGGTCTATCTGTAATCGGTTCTGCAAGTAAAATCTCACGCGTCACAGAACCTGCGCTCCACCACTCACTCACACCAAGCACATGAAAGTTGGGGAGGCTTATACTATACGCCTGTATCTTTCCTGACCCCGACTTTATCCTGCTGAGAGCCCTGCTATGCCTTCCCTCGACCGTCGTCACTTTCTGGGTGCCCTTGGGGCCCTTCTGACCAGCCCTCTGACAAGCAACCTCGCTCACGCCGCAGCCTCTGGTCTGACCTTGGGTAGCGCCCATTCGTTCTCTTGGGAATGGCTCCAGAAGCAGGCCCAAGAGCGGGCCCAGCATCCCTTTCAGGCGCCGGTTTCACCCGACCAGTCGATTGTCGACCGTATCGACTGGGATGCCCATGGGCGCATTCACTTCAACATGGATAACGCACTCTTTGCCGATGGGCCTGGGAACTATGCCATCGCGTTCTTTCATCCCGGCAAATTTTTCCCTTATCCCGTGCGTATGTTTCGCCTCGATCAGTCCATTGACGACACGCACTCTGCCACCCTGATGCGGGAAGTCCTTTTCGACAAACATCTTTTTGACATGCCTGCCGACAGCCCCGCCCAGCAACTCAACCATCCTGCCGGTTTTGCTGGCTTTCGGATTCAGGAAAGTCTCCACGGCTCGGGACCTGACTGGCATAACAATGACTGGGCAGCCTTTCTTGGAGCCTCCTATTTTCGCGCCATCGGCGACGAATATCAGTACGGCATATCCGCCCGTGGAGTAGCCGTCAATGTGGTCACCAAAGATCAGAAAGAAGAATTTCCCCTGTTCACGCATTTTTATTTTGAGCCCCCCCAAGCCGGATCGCGCGAGTTATCGGTCTACGCTCTACTCGAAGGCCCCAGTCTGACGGGGGCGTATCACTTTCGTCTGCGCCGTGAAACCGGCGTTCTCATGGAAGTGGAGACAGATCTCTACGTGCGCCGCGACATCGCCCGTTTTGGCCTCGCCCCCATGACCTCGATGTACTGGTTTTCTGACAAGGACAAAGCATTTCAGGTGGACTGGCGCCCCCAAGTCCATGATTCGGATGGGTTGGCGCTCTGGACTGGAGCCAATGAACACATCTGGAGACCTTTGATCAACCCGGCAGGCATTGAAATTTCCTACTTCGCCGATGAAAACCCCAAGGGGTTTGGTCTGCTCCAGCGGGATCGAAAATTTGACGATTATCTCGATGCAGTACACTACGAAAGACGCCCCAGTCTGTGGATTGAACCCCTCAGTCCGTGGGGCAAGGGCACGGTGCAGCTGGTGGAGCTGCATACGGAAGAGGAACTGTACGATAATATGGTAGCTATGTGGGTCCCAGCTACCCCCGCACGCGCCGGTTCCCATCATCACCTCCATTACCGCCTCTACTGGCAAGCCGAAGAACCCTTCCCCTCTCCTTTGGCGCGCTGTGTCGCAACGCGCATCGGACGTGGCGGAGAATCTGCCCACAGGCCTGCGGGAGTTCACAAGTTCGAGGTGGAATTCAAAGGCGTGGAGCTTGCACGCTTGCCTTTGGGCAGCAACCCAGAGGCGGTCATCACCGTCACCCGTGGGCGCATTCTAAGTTCTGCCACAGAAGCCGTTCCCAATGGACAACCAGACCTGTGGCGTACCCTCTTCGACCTGGGAGAGGTCAGTGGTCCAGATCCGGTAGAAATTCGCCTCTTTCTCAAACATGGAGGAGATACTCTGAGTGAAACCTGGCTCTATCACTACTTACCTTCCTGAGCCTGAGCTCCAAAATTTCCACGAGTTTGAACATGATCATGACCCTTGTCGCACTGGCTTCTTTCATCGCAGGACTGGGCATCAGCCTGCTGATCTGGCGCGGTCGCGCTGCCCTGGCCCACGAACAGGGACGCGCCAGTGTGGCGGTAGAACTGGCGGCGATGCAGGAACAAAACCGTGCCAATACCTCCCGCATCGACCAACTCTCCACCGCTTATCAAACGCTGCAAGAGGAGGATCAACAGCGCCGCGATCAACTGTCACAACTGACCGAACGCGCCCGTCGCCTACCGTTGCTGGACGAACGTCTTGCCACGCTGGAAGCAGCGTTGAACGATGCGCACCATGAAGAAAACTTGCGGCGTGAACAATTGGCACGGGCCCATGCCGAATTGGCTGGAGAGCGGGAAACTCTGCAGCACCTCCGCCAGCAGCAGGAACAGACCCTGTCCAAACTACAAGAAACCGAGCAGCAACGAGGACAGTTGGCCTCCCTGGTGGCCGAACTGCAAACTCGTCTGGAGGGAGAACGAACCCAGGCTGGGGAAAAAATCGCTTTGCTTCAAGCCGCCCGTGAAGAACTCTCCCTTCAGTTCAAAAACCTGGCCAATGAAATTCTGGAAGAGAAATCCAAACGTTTCAGCGATCAGAATCAGGCCAGTATGGGACAAATCCTCGACCCCCTGCGCGAGCGACTGCAGGAATTCAAGAATAAGGTAGAGGAAATCCACCTCAAGGACACAGAACAGCAAGCCACCCTGAAAGCCGAGTTGGCCCAACTCAAATCCCTCAACCAGCAAATGACGGAAGAAGCCCATGGGCTGGCTACCGCACTCAAGGGGCAAGCCAAAATTCAGGGAAACTGGGGTGAACTGGTACTGGAAAACCTACTTGATCGTTCGGGGCTGCGTGCAGGACAAGACTATCGTCGCGAAGTCAGTTTCAATACCGATGAAGGGGGCCGCAAACGCCCTGATGTCATCGTCTATCTGCCCCAGTCGAAACATCTGGTGATCGATGCCAAAGTTTCCCTCAACGCCTATACGCGCTATGTCAATGCCACCGATGAGGGGGAACGCGCGCTCGCATTGAAAGAACATGTCCATGCCATCGCCCAACGCATTCAGGAACTGGCCGATCGCAGCTATTTTGAACTGCCAGGTCTCAATACCCCGGAAATGGTCTTTATGTTCATTCCGATAGAATCTGCATTTGTCGAAGCTTTGCGGGCCGATGACGAGTTGTTTCAGAAAGCCATCGAGCAAAATGTACTGGTGGCCACCCCCACCACACTGCTCACCAGCCTCAATATTGTGCGCCAGCTCTGGCGCTTCGAGGAACAGAATCTCCACACGGCGGAACTGGCTGAACGTGCCGGAAAAGTTTACAAAAAGCTGGTGGGGTTTCTGACCAGCATGGAACAGGTGGGAAAACAGCTCGACCGTGCCAAGGACAGCTATACCACTGCATTTTCCCAACTGTACACGGGTAAGGGAAATCTCATCCAGCAAGCCAAGGCCTTTGAACATCTCGGCGTATCGATTCAAACCCCCCTTCCGGACAACCTTGTGGCGCAAGCTGCCCTAGAACTGGATACCCCCATTCTGTCCCCAATCATTGCCGACAACCCCGAATAAACGCTGCCTGAAGTGTTAAAATCCTTCCATTTTGAGGGCTGAATCATGTGGTTCAAGAATCTCCAGCTATACCGTCTCCGTGCCTGGCAAGATTCCGCCGAAGCACTCAGTACTCATTTGTCGCGCCTTCCCCTGCAATCCTGTGGCGCCAGTGATATGCAACGGAGCGGTTGGGTCCCACCCAATGACGAAGATTTTGTGTACCCCCTAGCTTCCCACTTTCTGATCTGCCTCGGTACTGAAAAAAAGCTGCTGCCCGCTTCAGTCATCGCCCAGCATACCCGACAACGCGCTGAAGAATTTGAGCAGACTCGGGGCTATAAGCCCGGACGCAAACAACTGAAAGACCTCAAGGAAGCCACCACCGACGAGTTGCTGCCCCGCGCCTTCGCCGTCCAGCGCAAAACTTACGCTTGGATCGACCAGAAGGGAGGCTGGCTGGTGGTGGACAGCGCTAATGTCGCCCGTGCCGAAGAAGTCTTGGAGCATTTACGCAAATGTGCCGTAGAGTTCACCGCAACTCCCGTACGCACCCAATTGTCACCAGCCAGTGCCATGACTCGATGGCTGACGGACGACGCCCCCCCGACGGCCTTCACCATCGACCAAGACTGCGAGCTGCGTGCGCGTCAGGATGAGCGCATGAAAGTGCGCTACGCCCATCATGCATTGGATACTGCGGATATCCAGCAACATGTGAAAGGGGGCAAAGAAGTGGCTCGCCTGGCCCTCACTTGGGCACAAAAAATCTCCTTCATGCTCGACGATACCCTCCAGATCAAACGCCTCTCCCCCCTCGATATCCTTACCGAACGAACTCAGGGAAATGATGATGCCTTTGCCAGCGATTTCGCTCTCATGACCGCTGAACTGGGACACCTCATTCCAGATCTGATCGAGGCGTTGGATGGTCTGGACGAACCCTCATAACCATGTCCATCGCCTCCCGAACCCTGATTCTCGGCGGCATTCGTTCGGGCAAGAGCCGTCTTGCCGAGCAACTCGCCCACACCAGTGGTCTCCCCGTTACTTATGTGGCCACCGCCCACGCAGGGGATAGCGAAATGGCGCAGCGCATCGCTGCCCATCGATCCCAGCGCCCCACCCATTGGACGGTATGCGAAGAACCTCTGGCCCTAGCGGCAACGTTACACGCCATGGCCCGCCCGGAACATCTGGTGCTGGTGGATTGCCTGACCTTATGGTTGACCAACCTGCTGCTCCATACCGACGACCAACGCTTGCCGCAGGAACAGTCTGCCCTGCTCGACCTTCTCCCACACTTGCCTGGGCACTTGATCATGGTCGGCAACGAAACCGGCTTGGGCATCGTACCGCTGGGGGAACTCACCCGGCGCTTTTGTGACGCTTCCGGTCTGCTGCATCAAGCACTGGCCCAACGCTGCGACAGCGTCATTCTGACCATTGCCGGACTCCCCACATATCTCAAAGGACACCCATGATTCCCGCCTGGCTGACCATACCGCTCCGTTCCCCCGATCTCCAGCAGGAAGATGCTGCGCGCCTGCGTCAAACCCAGTTGACCAAACCCCCCGGGGCCCTTGGCACTCTGGAAACCCTGGCAATCTTTTTGGCCGCCGCTCAAGGGCGCGCGCGCCCCCAGGTGGAGCAGGTCTGGATCAGCGTTTTTGCTGGGGATCATGGCATCACAGCGGAAAACATTTCAGCGTTTCCGCAAGCCGTCACTGCCGAAATGATCAAGAATTTCTCCCGTGGAGGTGCTGCCATTAATGTACTTGCGCGTAGCCTTGGTGCCTCCCTCGAAGTCATCGATCTGGGTACCGCCCAAGCACTGACCGCCATCAGTGGCGTGCAACATCTCCATCTGGGACCGGGAACCGCCAATTTTTGCCAGGTTCCTGCCATGAGCCAGGCACAATGCCTGGCCGCTTTGGAGGCCGGGCGCGCCAGTGTGATGCGTGCTCATGCTGCAGCTGCCGACCTATTCATCGGCGGCGATATGGGCATCGGCAACACCACTTCAGCCGCCGCCCTGGCGTGTGCCCTGCTTCAACGCTCCCCCATCGATCTGACCGGTCCAGGTACAGGCCTATCCCCGGATGGTGTGCGTCATAAAGCCGAAGTCATTGAAAGGAGCCTTATGCTTCATAAGTTAGCGCTCACTTCTCCTTATCAGATCCTGCGCCATCTGGGGGGGTTCGAAATCGCCGCCCTGACAGGATCCTATATTGCAGCGGCCCAACAAGGATTGCCCGTTCTGGTAGACGGTTTCATCACCACCGTCGCCGCATTGATGGCAGAACGACTGGCACCCGGTGTGGCACGCTGGTTCCTCTATGGACACCATTCTGCCGAACCCGGACACACGGCCATACTTGCCGCTCTGCGAGCACAGCCACTGCTGTCCTTGGGCATGCGCCTGGGAGAGGGCAGCGGTGCTGCCCTAGCCGTGACGATCTTGCGCCAGGCCTGTGCGCTGCATAACGACATGGCCACCTTTGCCGAAGCGGCTGTGTCGAACCGGCTCTGAAGTGACCAGCACATTTTATTGTCAGGCATTACGCCACGGGGATACCGGCCTGCCAGGGTTGCGTGGTCGTCTTGACGATCCCCTCACCCCCCTGGGCTGGAACCAAATGTGGGCAGCCGTCGAAGCCCAGGCATGGGATGTCGTGGTGACTTCGCCACGCCAACGCTGCGCTGCCTTCGCCCGGGAACTGTCTGACAAACACCACCTGCCTTGCTACCCCGACGAACGCTTCAGTGAACTGGATTTTGGTCTCTGGGAAGGACGCACCCTGGACAACCTGGCCCAGGAATCCCCCCAAGATCTGGAAAACTTTTGGCGCAACCCCTGGCGCTATCCTCCTCCTGCCGGAGAATCCATGGACTCGTTCAGTACTCGTATTAGGGCCGGTTATGGCAGTCTGCAACAGCGTTTTCCCAAAAGTACCGTACTGCTGGTCACCCACGGAGGAGTCATTCGCTTGTTCCACCACCTTCTAACGGGCTCTCCCCGTGGGAATCTGCTGGATTTTTCGGTTCCCCATGGTTCCCTGCATCCACTGAACGATTGGACAATCCGCGAGTCCATTCCCTCATGAAACCACTTCGTTCCCTTGCCATTGCCCTGCAATTCCTGACCCGCTTACCGGTTACCGTAGACCCTTGCCCTACACCCCAGGAAATGGGGCAGTCAGTGTTATTCTATCCTGCCGTCGGCGCATTGATTGGCGCCTTGCTGGCTGCCTTCAGCGTCCTTGCTTCCTATTTGGGAGCATCTTCCAGCCTCTCGGGTATGCTCATACTGTCTCTGTGGGTCGGCGTCACGGGCGCACTCCACCTGGATGGGTTGGCCGATACCGTAGACGCTTTTGCTGCGGGCAAAGGAGATCGGGAACGTACCCTACAGTTGATGAAAGACCCTCACAGTGGTCCCTTTGCCGTTGTCAGCCTGATTCTCGTTCTGCTGCTCAAGGCAGCCGCTTTGACCACTCTCGACGCGCGCCTTGCACCAGGATTTCTGCTTTTACCACCGCTATTGGGCAGAACCGCTCTACCCATACTTTTCCTAACCACCCCTTATGTTCGCCCTGGCGGTTTGGGCCACGCACTTTCCGAACATCTGCCACGGGGCCCTGTATGGGTGGTCTGCACCATGACTCTGGCCAGCGTGCTGGTAGGCTTTGGCCGGCCCGGGATCGCTACCCTCGCCATCGCTGCGGCCACAGCGCTCTGGCTTCATCACCGACTGATGGTACGACTCCGTGGCACCACGGGAGATACGGCCGGAGCTCTGGTAGAACTGGTGGAAACTGCTACAGTAGTCACCCTCGCCTTGGTAGCGCATAATTGACACTTTGAGCGGATTTTCCTTGAACTCTATGCCTCCAACTGGGACCGCGGCCCTCTACAGTCGCCTGTTGCGCCATATCCGCCCTTACCGGGTAAGATTTGGCATTGCCATCGCGGCCATGATCGTGACTGCAGCCACCGAGCCCCTGTTGCCTGCTCTGCTCAAGCCCATGCTGGATAAAAGCTTCGTGCATAAAGACCCCCACTGGATGCACTGGGTTCCGGTCATGCTCATGGGTTTGTTTGTGGTCCGCGGAATTGCCAACTTCATTTCCAAATTTGCCATGAACTGGGTAGGCAACAAAGTGGTCATGGACCTCCGTGGGAAAATGTTTACCCAGCTTCTGCATCTGCCTGCGCGTTATTTTGACGATCACACCACGGGCGAACTGGTGTCCAAACTGGTGTATGACGCCAATCAGGTGATGCAGGCCAGTACCACAGTGCTCACCAATCTGGTCACTGACAGTTTTGTGGTCGTCGGGTTAATGGGTTGGCTCATCTACCTCAACTGGCAACTCACCAGCGTCACGATTTTGGTGGCCCCGCCCATTGCATGGATCGTCAAACAGGTGAATATCCGCCTCCGTCACATCAATCGTGACACCATGGACGCCATGGGCAGCATCACCACGGTGCTCGATGAATCCATCAATTGTCAAAAAGTCATTAAGGTGTTCGGTGGAACACTGGTAGAAACCGAACGCTTTCATGAAGCCAGCAATCGGGTCCGCCGTTTGAGCATGAAACAGGCTGCTGCCAGCGCTGCCAATGTTCCCTTGGTGCAATTCTTTGCTGCCCTGGCCATTGCCATCATCATCGGCATGGCCACCTGGCAGGCAGGAGCAGATAAAACCACGGTCGGGGACTTTGTTTCCTTCATCACGGCCATGATCATGTTACTGGCCCCCATCAAACGCCTGTCCGACCTGAGTGAATCTCTACAACGCGGCCTGGCCGCAGCAGAAAGCGTCTTTGCACTGATCGACCATACTCCGGAAATCGATGAGGGAACCATCATACTGGAAGGGGCCAGCGGACATCTTCGCTTTGAACAGGTGTGTTTTACCTATCCCCGTGGTCACCGTCTGGCTCTCGACAATTTCAATCTGACCGTGGAACCTGGGGAAACCGTGGCTTTGGTGGGCGCTTCCGGCAGTGGAAAAAGCACCTTAGCCGCCCTCGTGCCACGGTTTCACAATCCGACCTCGGGACGCATCCTGCTCGATGATCACCCGCTGACGGAACTCACTTTGGCCAGTTTGCGCGCCAACATTGCCTTCGTGACCCAGGAAGTGGTCCTGTTCAATGATACGGTGGCTCACAATATCGGTTATGGCCCCCTGCGCGGAACGCCTCTCGAACGCATTCGTGATGCGGCCCGCGCAGCGCATGCTCTGGATTTCATCGAACAACTCCCCGACGGCTTCCATACCCTGCTCGGAGAAAACGGTGCGCGCCTTTCCGGAGGTCAGCGCCAACGCATAGCCATTGCTCGAGCGTTGCTGAAAAACGCTCCCATTCTGGTACTGGACGAAGCCACCTCGGCCTTGGACAGCGAGTCGGAGCGCGCTGTTCAGGCAGCCCTGGAAACCTTGATGAGTACCCGCACTACACTGGTCATCGCCCATCGATTATCCACCATCGAAAACGCGGATCGGATCATTGTGTTGGATCAAGGACACATCGTAGAACAGGGAACCCACAGTACCCTGCTCGCACTTGACGGACACTACGCCAAGCTGCACCGCCTGCAAGCCCTGGAATCCTAATCTGAACCCTGAGGTTCCGAGTTTTTCGAACCTTCTTGGTGGTTCAGATTGCCGTGTTCCAGGCACCATAACTTGGCATAACGGTAAAAAGTCGTATGCGCATTGGACATGGCCAACAATAGCCCATGCCCTCCATCGAGAAAACTGCGTCGCAAGACCAAGGTCCGGAAAAACGCCCAGAACCCGTGGCCCAATGCCTTCCCCAAGGAGGCTCGTTCTCCCCTGACATGGGCTTGTCGAGCGCCCAAGGTGGAATAACGATTGGCCTTATCCAGTGCCTCTTCCAGATCAACATAAGTCTCGTGATCCAACGGAGCATGAAGCGTCCCCAAGGTCGTTCCCTGGTTTCCCACCAGACGTTCATGCACTAAGTCGTCCGAAAACCGTGCTGTCCCCCGTCGAAACAGGCGCACCACAAAATCCGGCCACCACCCACCGTACCGCATCGCCTGACCACAATAACGAGAAGACCGGGGAAGCCGATAAAGATCGGCAGAAGGCGCGCGCATCACGCTTAGAATTTCCTCGCGAAGTGCCACTGATACCTGCTCATCCGCATCAATGGACAACACCCAGTCCCCCGTGGCCAAGTCGAGGGCACGATTCTTTTGCGGCCCAAACCCTGGCCAGTCCGTGCTCACGGCAACCCGCGCTCCCGCCTGACGAGCAACGTCAACGGTAGCATCATGACTGCCTCCATCGAGCACAATACATTCATCTGCCCACGCTACTGAGGCGAGACATGCGCCCAATGCGGCCTCTTCATTCTTGGCAATAATGATGACAGACAGTGACATGGCGACGAGTGTAACGCATTCGTGATAGACCGGCACGCCCCGCTCCCCTAGAATGTCGGCATGCATACTCTGCTCCTCATCAAAACCTCATCCTTGGGCGATGTGGTCCATGCCTTTCCGGTCATTACGGATATCAACCGCCATCGCCCTGAACTTGCCATCGACTGGGTGGTGGAAGAAAGTTTTTCAGCCTTGCCGCGCTTGCATCCTGGAGTACGCCGGGTCATCCCCGTGGCCATGCGGCGCTGGCGCAAATCGCTCCACTCCCGTTCTACCCGTCATGACATCCGGCAACTGCGCCACACACTACAGCTCACCGCCTATGATGCCAGCCTCGATTTGCAAGGGCTGATCAAAAGTGCCTTGCTGAGCACATTGGGACCCCGTCCTCGCTGGGGTTATGATCGCCAAAGTATCCGCGAACCTCTGGCCAGCAGCTTTTACGACAAACGATTTCATGTCTCCAAGAATCAGCATGCCGTGGCGCGCAACCGCCAACTCGCTGGACTGGCGTTGGGATATACCCCCTAAGAATCTGTAAACTATGGTCTGCCACCACACCTTCCCCGCCCCCTCGGGCTGCCCACCCAACCTTACATGGTATTCCTGCACGGCACGAGTCGTGCGAACAAGGAATGGCCCGAGCCATTGTGGGTCGAATTGGGTCAACGTATCGCTCAACAGGGAATGACGGTGCTTCTCCCAGGTGGCAGCACTCTGGAGCGAGAACGAGCTCAACGCCTAGCAGGACAAATTCCCCGAGCTCAAGCCCTACCCAGCCTGGATTTAACCACCCTTTCTGGAGTATTGGCCCACGCCCATGGTGTCGTTGGCGTAGATACGGGGTTATCCCATCTCGCCACCGCACTGCAACGACCCGTAGTCGCCCTGTATACTGCCACACGCCCGGAAGCTACCGGCGTATATGGCAGCTTTCGTGCCGTCAATCTTGGTGGGATAGGTCAATGCCCCACGGTGGAAGCCGTGGTGACTGAACTAGAACGACTCGACGCATGGAAGGCAGAATGAGTTCATGAATCTCTTTTGGTATACCCAGTTAATCCGCCTCCTCCTGCCCCTGTTGTTTGCTCGGCTATGGTGGCGCGGACGAAAACAAGCGGCTTACCGCCAACACTGGAAAGAGCGCTTGGGGCACTATTCTGCACCGTCCACCACCCAACCCGTGATATGGATCCATGCCGTTTCCGTAGGCGAAACCCGTGCAGCCTTACCTTTGATAACGGCCTTGCAAGAACGCTATCCCACCCACGCCCTGCTTCTCACCCATACCACCCCCACTGGGCGAGAAACGGCGCAGGACATTCTGCCACCTGACATTCGTCGCGTTTACCTCCCGTATGACCTGCCCGGAGCAGTGCAGCGGTTTCTCGATACCTTTCGACCGTGCCAAGGATTTTTATTGGAGACAGAGCTCTGGCCTCGCCTGATTCATGAATGCCACCGGCGCCAGATTCCCCTAGTGCTGGCCAATGCTCGACTCTCGGCGCGCTCCGCCACACGCTATGGCCGAATTCCCGACCTGACCCGAAACATGCTGGGTGAACTGACACTCATTGCCGCCCAATCAAACACTGACGCCGACCGACTACGGTCCCTGGGAGGGAACGCTGTCATCGTCATGGGCAACCTCAAATTTGATGCGCCCTTACCTCCCTCCCATACGGAGAATTTCGCCCGTATCCGCGACCTCCTTGGTCCTGGGCGGCAAATATGGGTTGCCGCCAGCACCCGCGATGGAGAAGAAGCTCTACTGCTCGAGCATATCCAACCCTTGCTTACCCCGCCACGGCTACTCATTCTCGTACCCCGTCACCCACAACGCTTTGATTCTGTCGCTCAATTACTGGAAAGGCAGGGCATACGCTACGTCCGGCGCTCCCAGGAGCGTCCTATCCCTCCATCAACCCAAGTGTTATTGGGAGATAGCATGGGCGAAATGACGACATACTTTCAACTGTCCCAATTTGCCTTGATGGGGGGGACACTGCTCCCCCTTGGGGGACAAAATCTGCTGGAAGCATTGGCTGTGGGCTGCCCTGTTCTCCTTGGACCCCATACCTACAATTTTTCCGAAGCCACAGCAGGAGCATTGGCTGCCCAAGCTGCGCGACAATTCAACCAACCGGATGATCTGACAAACAATGTACGGGACTTTCTCGACCATCCGGACCATTGCACTCTCATGGGGGAACGAGGAAGAGCTTTTATCGAGCAGCACCGGGGTGCCACCCTCCGCCTCCTCGAACACATTCCCAGAACGCTCCACAGCCCCTTCTAGCGGGCAATGGCAGTGTAACCACTTAGCGAAGGGACTGAAGCTGCCGCAAATCCGCAATGACTTCCTGGGGGTTCTGTTCGGCATCGACATCCACATAGACCTTGGCAATATGACCCGTAGGGTCGATGATGAAAGTATTGCGACGCGCCAGTTTGTATCCCATCAGGGTGCGCTCCGATCCATAGCTTTTGGCCACGGTGCCTTCCTTATCCGCCAACAATGGAAAGGGTAGGTGATGCTTGTCGGCAAACTCTGCGTGACTGCTGGCATCGTCGATACTGACCCCCACCACTGCGGCGCCCAATTGCTGGATTTTATGAATATCATCACGATATGCACAGGCCTCCGTGGTACATCCAGGTGTTTCATCCTTGGGATAGAAATATAGTACCAACCACTTCCCCTGGTAGTCCGTCAATTTTTGCAGTTTGCTGTTCTGGTCCACCACACTAAAATCCGGGGCCTGCTGCCCCACCCGAGGAAGGTCTGCTGCCTGCACTGGACGAATCATCCACAGAATCATGACCAGCATCATCGACAACGCAATAGCAATTTTCATAAGTTCATACCTTTCTTTTCCGTAAACATGAAGTACTCGTCCCATACCCAGGGCTGAACTGAATTACCCAGCCAAGACTTGGAGCAAACGCTTTTTGTCGAGTTCCCCTTCCCAGCGAGAAATGACAATGGCCGCTACGCCATTACCGATGAAATTGGTTAAGGCACGCGCTTCGGACATGAAACGGTCTACCCCCAGAATCAGTGTCAATCCTGCCACGGGGATGGTGGGAACCACCGCCAGCGTCGCCGCCAAAGTGATGAACCCGGAACCCGTTACCCCGGAAGCCCCCTTGGAAGTCAGCATAGCCACACCCAGCAAACTCAATTGTTGCCCCAACGTAAGATCCAGATCCAGTGCCTGAGCCACAAACAATGCCGCCATGGTGAGATAGATGTTGGTGCCATCGAGGTTGAAGGAATATCCAGCAGGCACCACCAATCCCACCACCGAGCGTGCGCAGCCTGCCTCTTCCAGTTTGTTCATCAAAGGAATCAATACGGTTTCCGATGAAGAAGTACCCAAAACCGTCACCAATTCTTCCTTGATATACCCCAAAAACCGCCATAGACTGAATCCGCAAAAGGCACTGATCAGGCCCAATACTCCCCCGATGAAGATCACACAGGTGAGATAGAAACTGCCCATCAGGCTCATCAGTGGAGCCAGAGCATGAACGCCATATTTGCCCATGGTAAAAGCCATGGCTCCCCCCGCCCCCAGAGGAGCCAGCTTCATGATCTGGTTCATCATGCCAAAAAGCACTTCAGACAGACGCGCAATCGCCTGTTGCACCGGAATACCCCGTTCCCCCAACGCATTGAGACTGGCCCCAAATAACAGCGCCACCAGCAAAACCTGTAACAAATCTCCTTGCCCGGAAAAAGCATCCGTCAAGGTTTTCGGGATCAAATGCAGGATGTACTCCGGTACCGATTGCTGCGCTGCGGCTTTGGCATACCCTGCAACAGCATGGGCATCTAGGGTAGCAGGATTGACATGGAACCCCTGCCCCGGACGCAACCAGTTCATCACTACCAATCCGATGGCCAGCGCCACCGTGGAGACCACTTCAAAATATAGCAGTGCCTTGCCCCCCACACGACCGACTTTCTTCATCTGCCCCCCACCGGCCATGCCCAAAACCACCGTACAAAAGATCAGAGGACCGATCAGCATCTTGACCAAAGCAATAAAACCATCCCCCAAAGGTTTGAGCGCAACCGCCTGAGCGGGGGCAAGCAATCCCAGCGTAGCTCCCGCAGCTACAGCCATCAATACCCATAGATACAGGCGCGCCCCTGATTTGGCCATGGTAGTCTCCCAGTGATTCGTAGAATGCTGCCAGCTTATCCCGATAGTGACTCAATTGTCAGGAACTGTTTATGATGTCAGTGAGTTTGCTACAATGGCAGATCGTCTACAACCCTTGGTCAAATCGCCGGAGTCACCCCATGAATCTCGAACAAGCACGATTCAATATGGTTGAACAGCAAATCCGCCCTTGGGATGTGCTGAACACAGCCATCCTTGATGTCTTGTATCAGGTACGGCGCGAAGATTTTATCCCCACTTCTCAACGCAACCTGGCTTTTGTGGATATGGAAATTCCTCTGGACCACGGCGAATTTATGTTGTCGCCCAAACTGGAGGCACGCCTGATTCAGGAACTACGCCTCAAGAAGTCCGATCGGGTGCTCCATATCGGCACCGGTAGCGGCTACATGGCCGCACTTCTCGGCCATTTGGCCGCCACGGTCACCACCGTTGAAATCCATCCCTCTTTGGCCACCCAAGCACAACAGCGGTTGCATGATCTTGGATTCGCCAACGTCACCGTCGAAGTCGGTGATGGTGCTCAAGGGTGGAAACCTGGAAAAATCTGGGATGTCGTACTGCTCTCGGGATCGGTACCCACAATGCCGGCCGTATTTCTCGATGCGCTGGCGCCGGGAGGCTGTGCTCTGGCCATCGTGGGCGATGGCCCCGCCATGAAGGTCATGCGCTGGATGCGTCTCCCCGGAGGCATGCATGAGGAATCTCTGTTTGAAACCTCTGTCCCCCCCCTGCACCATGCCATGCAACCGCCTCGCTTCCAGTTTTAAGGTTCCTCGCGCATCATGAGCAAAGCCTTTGTGCGCGAGAACGACAGCGAAGAGGACGAAGACCTGCCCGAACCGGCAAGCTTGCCTCCCAATACCCCCAACTACATGACCCCTCAGGGTCATGCGCGGCTCAGCGCCGAGCTTGATCATCTGTTACGCGTGGAGCGTCCACGCGTGGTGGAAACCGTAGCTTGGGCAGCCTCCAATGGCGACCGCTCGGAAAATGGCGACTATATCTATGGCAAGCGCCGTCTGCGCGAAATTGATCGTCGATTGCGCTTTCTCACCAAGCACTTGGAGAACTCCAAGGTGGTAGATCCCGTGCAACAGACGGGCAATGACCAAATTTTTTTTGGGGCAACGGTGACCGTCGAAGATGATACTTCTGCCAGCCAAACCTATACCATCGTGGGTCGCGACGAAACCGAACCCAGTCGCGGCCATATCAGCTGGATTTCTCCTTTGGCGCGGGCCCTGCTCAAACAACGCGAAGGGGATACCGTACGCTTTTTAACCCCCGCAGGCCCCCGCACCCTACACATTGTCCAGGTGCGCTATCAATCTCTCGACGATCAGTAATCTCGGTCCACTCCATTCAGCGCAGATAAGCGCCTGTTGACGGTACGTCACCATACGAGGCAGGGAATACCCCTGCTTTCTGGTAAACTCCCTGTTCAATCTTTGTTCAAGAGTGATGTCCCATGAATGCTCCCCCCAAGTTTCTGGCCGAACACGCCCAGGTCGATAGTGCATCCGTCGAGCCTTTGCCGCGTTCACGCAAAATATTTGTTACTGGCTCACGTGGCGATCTTCGTGTGCCCATGCGTGAGATCAGTCAGTCAGATACCCCGGCGTCCTTCGGGGCGGAAACCAATCCCGCCCTTACGGTATACGACACCTCAGGGCCTTACACCGACCCTGCGGCCCACATCGATATTCGTCAGGGTCTTTCAGCATTACGCTCTCCATGGATCGAGGAGCGCCAGGATACGGAAATGCTTTCCGGTCCTTCTTCCGGATATGGTCAACAACGTCTGGCAGATGATGCGTTGAGTGCCATGCGTTTCCAGCTGCATCGCCCCCCCAGACGAGCCCTATCAGGAAAAAACGTTTCCCAGATGCACTATGCTCGCCAGGGAATCATTACACCAGAAATGGAATTTGTTGCCATCCGTGAAAACTGTCGGCGTGAGGCTCAATTAGCAACACTGGAAGCTCTGGGCGGTAATGGACAACGCTGGCTGGCCGCCCAACACCGAGGCGATCCCATGGGTGCAGTGATTCCAGATCACATCACCGCAGAGTTCGTGCGCGATGAAATCGCCCGCGGTCGCGCCATTCTGCCCGCCAATATCAATCACCCGGAAATCGAGCCCATGATCATCGGGCGTAATTTTCTGGTCAAGATCAATGCCAATATCGGCAATTCTGCTCTGGGATCGAGCATCCAGGAAGAAGTGGCAAAAATGACCTGGGCCATCCGCTGGGGTGGTGATACGGTGATGGATCTGTCCACCGGCAAAAACATCCACGAAACCCGCGAATGGATCATCCGCAATTCCCCCGTTCCCATTGGCACCGTGCCGATATACCAAGCGCTGGAAAAAGTTGATGGCAAAGCTGAAGAACTGACTTGGGAAATCTATCGCGATACCCTCATTGAACAAGCCGAACAAGGGGTGGACTATTTCACCATTCATGCCGGTTTGCGCCTTGCCCATATCCCTATGACTGCCTCGCGCCTCACCGGTATCGTCTCCCGTGGCGGATCCATCATGGCCAAGTGGTGTCTCGCACACCATAAGGAGAATTTTCTCTATACACACTTTGAAGACATCTGCGACATCATGAAAGCCTATGACGTCAGCTTTTCCCTCGGAGATGGACTGCGTCCCGGTTCGATTCATGATGCCAATGATGCGTCACAGTTTGCCGAGCTGAAAACCCTCGGAGAACTGACCGATATCGCCTGGAAGCATGATGTTCAGACCATGGTGGAAGGACCGGGCCATGTTCCCATGCACCGTATTCGGGAAAATATGGAACTGCAACTGTCCCTGTGCAAGGAGGCCCCTTTTTACACCTTGGGCCCCCTCACCACCGATATCGCCCCCGGATACGACCATATCACCTCAGCCATCGGCGCCGCCATGATCGGATGGCAGGGTACTGCCATGCTGTGCTATGTCACACCCAAAGAACATCTCGGCTTGCCCGACAAAAACGATGTCAAGGATGGGATCATGGCGTACAAAATCGCGGCCCATGCTGCCGATCTGGCCAAAGGACACCCCGGTGCCCAAATGCGCGACAACGCCCTGTCCAAGGCGCGCTTCGAGTTTCGCTGGGACGATCAGTTTAATTTGGGACTGGATCCCGATAAAGCGCGGGAATTTCATGATGAAACCCTACCCCAGGAAGGGGCCAAACTGGCGCATTTTTGTTCCATGTGCGGCCCGCACTTCTGTGCCATGAAAATCACTCAGGATGTGCGGGATTATGCTGCGCAAATCGGGGTATCCTCGGAACAAGCACTGGATCAGGGTATGGCGGACAAAGCCCAGGAATTTCTTAATCAGGGCGCTGAGCTCTATCGCAAGGTCTGATCATGGATATTCTCCTGCTGGCCAAAGCCGCTATCCTCGGTCTGGTAGAAGGTTTGACCGAGTTCCTGCCCGTCTCGAGTACCGGACACCTCATCCTGGTCGGAAGTTTGTTGCACTTCAATGATGAAAAGGGCAAGGTATTCGAGATTGTCATTCAATTTGCCGCCATTCTGGCCGTGTGCTGGGAGTATCGAGCTCGCATCAAGCGGGTCGTAGGTGGGCTCACTCATGACCCTAGCGCACAACGCTTCACCGCCAATCTGATCATCGCCTTTATGCCTGCTGCGGTACTGGGTTTGTTGTTCGCCAGCGCCATCAAGGCCCATCTGTTTGCCCCATTGCCCGTTGCTCTGGCCTTTATTCTGGGTGCCTTCGTGATTTTTTGGGTGGAACGACGGCAGCGTCCAATCGTGATTGAATCCGTAGACGACATGGATTGGCGTCTCGCCCTTAAGATCGGATTCTGTCAGGCCACGGCGTTGATTCCCGGCACTTCCCGCTCAGGGGCCACCATCATGGGAGGGCTGTATTTTGGCTTGTCCCGCACTGCGGCCACGGAGTTTTCTTTTTTTCTGGCCATCCCTACGCTGAGTGCCGCCACGGTTCATGAACTGGTCAAATACCGCCACCTGCTTCATGCGGCAGATCTTGGTATGTTTCTGGTCGGCAGCCTGTTTTCGTTCATCTTTGCCTTTCTCACCGTCAGAGCACTGTTACGCTTTGTCAGCCACAACAACTTCACCGGATTTGCCTACTACCGCATCCTCTTCGGCGTATTGATTCTGGTGACCAATGCGCTGGGATGGGTGCAATGGACGGATTAACCCTCCACTGAGCGAACTCATGCGGCACACATCTTCACTGATTTGTGCCGCACACTTTCATGATATTAAATTTGCACGCTAATTATTAGCATGCTATCATTAATTTCATGGATAACCAGAAAACCCTATTACAACTTGCCGTAGGCAGCCGCCTGATCAAGTTATCGCGCATCTATCGCCGCGAAATCGATCATCGACTGATGGTTTTTGGTGTGTCTGATGCAACGGCGGTTCCCGTCATGTTGATTGGCCGACTGGGTGGAGGAGCCAGACAAGTTACCCTTGCCGAAGAAATGGGAGTGGAAGGGCCCTCTCTGGTGCGACTGCTGGATCAACTGTCCCATGCTGGGTTAATTGAGCGGCGCGATGACCCGACGGATCGACGAGCCAAGACAGTACATCTGACGCCGGCGGGAATGGATCTGGCGCGCAGAATTGATTTGGCCATGGTAGAAATCCGCCAAGATTTATTTGCCGGAATCGCTGATGCCGATATGACTGCTTGTGTCCGGGTTTTCGACAAGTTGGCTCAAAATTTGCAAAAGATCCCAATGCAGGGGATCGAAGAGCGGAAATAATGCGCTTTACTTTGCATGAATTCATCTTCTCGGCCAAGACCTTTCTGGCCACCATACTGGCGTTGGCCATTGCTTTCAGCTTAAATCTGGAACGTCCGTTTTGGGCCATGTTATCGGTGTATATCACCAGTCAACCGCTATCCGGTGCCGTACGCTCCAAAGCTGCCTATCGGGTAATGGGAACCCTGGGGGGATTACTGGCAACTTTGGTGTTGGTGCCGTATTTTATCAATTCTCCTGAATTACTCATTGGAGTCCTGGCGTGCTGGATAGGTTTGTGTTTGTACCTTTCCTTGCTGGATCGAACACCGCGTTCCTATGGATATATGCTGGCGGGATATACCGTGGGAATAATCGGATTTCCTGGGGTTAACCAGCCGACCAACCTGTTTGCCACCGCCGTTGCCAGAGTGGAAGAAATTTCCCTAGGAGTACTCTGTGCCAGTTTGGTGCATAGTCTCATTTTGCCGCAACCCGTGATGCCTGCAGTACAAAAGAAAATCACCCACATTCTCCAAGAAGTAAAAAACCGGGTAAAGGATTCCCTCTCAGGGATCGCCCCATCAATATCGGAACATACACGCCATCGCGTGGCTATGGATTTAACCGACTTACATATACTGGCAACACACCTCCCCTACGACACCGCTAATACTCGCCATATCACTCAGGAAATTCAGGCATTACAAGACCGGATGGTGGTGTTGCTGCCCGTAGTGGACATGGTCGAAGATCGGTTGGCCATTTTACACACCGGCACGTGTGCCTTGCCCACGCCCCTGACCTCATTGATTCGTGACGTCAGGCAGTGGATGATAGATGACGGACTGTCGCAACCGGCGTGTACCGTGGAGTCATTGCTCTTGCGTTGTCAAGAATTAGAGCCCCCTATCCGGACGAATATGTCCTGGAATGACACCTTGCAGTTGAGTTTATGTGCGCGTTTGGCAGAGCTTGTGGAAATCATTCGGGATGTTCGTGAGCTGGAACAGTGCATCCTGTTCCCTGAACAGGGGGCCTCACCACGGCTTGAAGAACTTGCTAGCGCCGCTCGTGCCCGCGCACTCCACTCGGACCAAGGGATGGCATTGCTCTC
>VFSW01000176.1_pt1 | contig 86344 bp, 76 predicted proteins | sample 5358111 | NCBI WGS metagenome assembly VFSW01 (sample SAMN11554181, study PRJNA540505) | mine drainage metagenome | isolation source: sediment from site ElyBrook_90M | place: USA: Ely Copper Mine, Vershire, VT | collected 2017
CGGCTTCCTTCATCCGCTGCGTGGCGCGGTAAAGAACAGCCAGATTGTTCAGCGTCATGGCCACGCCTGGTAGGTAGGCTTCGGGGTTCGCCTGTGCCAGCTCGCGACGAATGGAGAGCGCCTCGCGATAGGCGTCTTCGGCTTCCTTCATCCGCTGCGTGGCGCGGTAAAGAACAGCCAGATTGTTCAGCGTAGCGGCGACATCCGGGAGGTGGGCTTCGGGGTTGGCTTGCGCCAGGTCGCGACGAATGGAGAGCGCCTCGCCGTAAGCTTCCTCGGCTTCCTTCATCCGCTGCGTGGCGCGGTAAAGAATCGCCAGGTTGTTCAGCGTCCCGGCGACATCCGGGAGGTAGGCTTCGGAGTTCACTTGCGCCAGGTCGCGGTATATGGACAGCGCCTCGCGATAGGCACCCTCGGCTTCCTTCGTCCGCTGTGTGTCGCCGTAAAGATTCGCCAGGTTGTTCAACACTGAGGCAGCGCCCGCAGCATCCGTGATCATCGTGCGCACGGCCTCATATGCGGCGATGGCTTCCGAGAACCGGTTCTGGTATTGCGCGCAGTGGGCGTAATTGAAGCCGTACTCTGGGTTGGGTTCGAGGTTCCAGGCTTCACGATAGGCGGCGAGCGCTTCGGACCATTCGTATCGGAGTTCGTGAATGAGCCCCAGCTCGAACAGATCGCGTGGCAGTTTGGCGGCCCCGGCTTTCCGTGCTTCGACCTGGCCGGTCTTGATACGGAGGGCGCCGTCGAGATCGCCGGCGGCGAGCAGGCGGGACAACTGAGCCTCGGCGGGTTCGGATGGGCGCGACGAGACCTGCTCCTGAAGCGTGCCGACGAGTTCGGCAAGCCGGGCGATTTCCGCGTCCTTTTCCTTCAATTGCTGCTCGGGGACGCGCCCGGCTTGCTGGTTCGACTCGTAGATGGCCGTGACCATCCGGAGCACGTCCTGGGTGGTCTCGTCGATGCGAGCGAGGGCGGTCCTGCTGTAGTCCTGAAAAATCAGCTCCGCCCGCTTCCAGGCTTGGTCGTATTCCGGTTTGACGATGAGCGCGCGGAAATTTTCGGCGAGACGCTCCGGCAGGCGGCGATTGAGATCGGAAAGAAGCGGGTCGGGCAGGGAGCGACAGTTCAGGGTGATGGATGGACTGGATTCGGCGATGGCCTTGCCCTGGGCGTCCAGGCGCTCGAGGGTGAGGCAAAGGAGAGCGTCGAGGTTGTCCGGAGTAAGTTGGTCCGGGTGGATGGGAGCGAGATCGAGCGGCACGGAGGACGACAGGCAGCGGTCCCAGTGGGCGAACCAATCGTCAGAGCCGGCGCCGGAGGTCGAACGGAGATCCGCGAGGCTCAGGCGGAGGGATTCGCGGTAGGCAAGCTGCAAGTCTGGAGAGGATCCTTTCAGCTTGCCGGCGAGGGAATCCGCGCCAAGATCGAGAAGCTTTTCCGCCGCCTTGCCGCCGAAATCGCTGGCGCATTTTTCGACGAGCGCGGCGGCAGGCCCGCCCAGGGCGGCGCCGAGCCAGCCTCCGATGGCCCCGCCGAGTGGTCCGGCAACGGCGGTTCCGAGGCCGGCCGCGGCGACGCGAATGGCCGGCTCGGTCCACGAATTGGCGCCACGGGAAGTCATCGCGGGGCCGGATGGGACGCGAAATCAAGTTCGACCAAGCGTTGGCACATGGTAACTTTGCGCGTTTCTAAACGGGAGCGTTAGTTCATCCTACCCCACTGCAGTTTAGCGAGCCGGACGAAGGGACCGGCGCCGTCGATTGCAGCGTGGCTCAGGCTGGATGGCGGCGGGTATGGAGACCAGCGGGCAGCTTACAAGAAGGCCCTTGGCGGCGAGCCGGTGCGCCTGGTCTCGAAGGGAATCCTCCGCAAAATGCGGCTTTAGGTCGCGCACGAGATGAGCCAGTGACCCGATCGTCCTCACATCCAATTTTCCGGCTGTCTCGCGGCCAACGAAGACGCGAGTGCTTTCGAGCTCAAGGCCGGCGCTGCCGTGGAGCGCGAGTTCGCGCGGCGCCCCGTCAAGACTCTCCCGAAGGCTCTTCGGGAAATTCCGCCCACGTTCGACGGCGGACGCGGCAAGCTTGCCCCGCCGCATATCAATAGCGGTAACCTCCCAACGGGCCCGTAAACACCACGGCGGCGGACTTACGCCGACACGCGATCGCGTGTGTTACGCTGACGGGTCATGCCAGTTGTAACTGCGTCTCAAATCTCGCCAGCCCCGGCGCCTTTCATCGCGTCTCTGCACTACCTCGGCAGAGCGATCCCAGGTATTGCGCCGACCGCGTATCGGCCGCGCTCGGCTGATGAACGGAACCACATTCCGCTGGAGGCCTCCGCCGGGTGAGGCCTTTTTACAATACAGCGCCCAGGGAGGTTGAATACTATGGGCTATCTCGAGTGAGCAAGCACGCCACCCGAACTATTGTCGTCCCTTGGTCAGAGGTTAGGCGGCATGGAAACTCTATGTCGCCGCCGCCGAGGCAGCGTTGTTGACTTGGCGGCAACGGGTATTCATCTCCGGCGATGGTTCAGCCGCCGCCGATAGTCGTTCGAGCAGGCGGCCGGTTCGTAACTGCGGTTCGCAAGAGGCCCACGCACGGCACGGGCGCGTAAGGTAATTGAATAGAATGCCGATCCCCGGCTGAGTGCGGGACGCGATGCGGGCAGAATGGTTCAAGGACGAAATCGGATGCCAGATGCAGAAGTTGTAAATCTCAGCGCCTTAAGCGATCTTTGCACGCCCTGGTGCGTCCACGTCGTGGCGACTCTTCGAATTGCCGAGCATATCGCCGCGGGCTTGGATGGAATCGATGACCTTGCCGCGGCGGAAGGATGCGACACGAGTGTCCTGCACAGCGTGCTTGGGCATTTGGTGAGCAAAGGCGTTTTTCAAGAACCTGAGCCAGGCCGGTTCTCACTGAACGAATCCGCCCGGGGGCTGCTCGACCCATCGCTGCGTCTGGGCCTTGACCTCCAGGGCATCGGCGGCCGTATGGCCTACGCATGGGGCACGCTGCTCACGTACGTCCGGACCGGCGCTTCGGCCTACCGGGAGATTTTCGGCCTGCCTTTCTGGGAGGACCTGGAAGCCCATCCGGAGATCGCGGCGAGTTTCGACGCCCTCATCGGGCCGCCAGGACATGGCGTTCCCAATCCGGAGTTTCAAATCGCCGGTGGTTGGGCGCCGGTGCGGAGGGTGGTCGACGTTGGCGGCGGTACGGGAGCGATGCTCGCCGAGCTCGTTCGTCTCCGGCCCCTCATCCATGGAATCTTGGTCGATCTGCCGAGGTCCGTGGCTCGCTCCGGCGAGACGTTCCAGTCCGCCGGCGTCGCGGAGCGGGTCACGGCGATCGGGCAGAGCTTTTTCGATCCGTTGCCCGCCAGCGCCGACGTTTATCTGCTGAGGGGAGTGCTGAACGACTGGCCCGACCGTGAAGCGACTGCGATCCTGAGCCGCTGCGCGCAGGCGGCGCGTCCCGCCGGTCGCGTTGTGGTCCTCAAGAGCGTGGGACCGGACGATGAGCCCAGACGGCTTGGTGTAGAAATGGTGCTGCTCGGAGGCAAACACCGCACCATCTCGGAATTCCGCGAACTCGCGCGCGCTAGCGGGCTCGACGTGTTGGCTGCCGAGCGGCAATCATCCGGCTATTTCGTCGTTGAATGCCGTCCAATCTAAACCGCGGCGAATCCGTAATGCGCATCGCGAGAAGGACGCGGGAGTGACGTCCGGCCTGGCAAATCGATTCCGCCTCGCCACGGAGCGCCCGAACCGTAGAGGCGCCGGCCAGGCGTCGAAAGACGGCGCCCGATAGGGATTGGTTCCCCCTGCGCCCGGCCGAGTTAGTCCGTCGAACGCCCCGGGAGGTTCCGGGAACCGGCGCGTTACTTGGCGGCGTATATCCCGACTACATTCATGACGGGAGGATCTCCCGAGTAGACGACCGGGCCGTCTCTTGTGGACGTCGCCGATACATAGCCATCCGCGCCGTGCGCCGAATAGCCCGTGGCGAGGTCCAAAAAGAAGCTACTCACATCATAATCAACCGGCCCAAATTTGTCCTGTAAGTTGTACGGATCGACGACCCGGACGCGCCAATCCGAGCCGGCGTTGACGAGGTAGGCCTCATAGAGCCAGTCCGAGCCGCCGCGGCTATTGGGACCGGCGGGTATGGTCAGGGGTAAGTTTACCCGCCGATCGACTAAGTATTCGCCGGTCCCGCGAACGCGGCACTTACCCGTAGGTTTGCAATTCGCGTTCGCCTCATAATAAAACAAAACGCGGTCGTCGCCCGGCAACCCTTTGACGTAATGAGAAAATCCGAATTCCGTGCTGGCGTGGTAGCAACGATCGGTATGAAAAAAGACGGACTCAATGAGCGTGTTCCCGTTGTAGGAATTTACCTGTCCGGCAAAGGATACGCGCGCCGCGAGTCCCTTCCTGCCGCTCGCGAGAGGGCTCACTTCGAGATAGGCTGGATTGCGGTAAACGGGCCCGGCAAGGGGTCCAGTCCAGGAGTTAGTCTCGGGATCGTACTGGTACAGATCGACGGCCGGGTTTTCGAGAGCGTTGCAATCGGGGGACCAGGCGCCCTGTGTTTGCGAAGGATACGGCAGCGAAAATTCGTACGGCGGGGCGACAGGCGGGAGCGGCTCGGTGCGGAACGATTCGTACGCGAAGGCGCGAGGGACGATCTCAGTCCAGCAGGGGTAAGGGCATTCGGTCCTTGAGACCGCCTGTGGCAAAGCGGGCATCGCGAGCACTAAGTCGATCCGCAAGACTCGATGTGTCATGTTCGGTTCCAGTGCGCGCCGGCTTCGCGACGGTGCTTAAAGGGGCGGCATTGCGTATTAGCCTGGATCGCGCAGCGCGCCTTGGAGCTTTTCGGCGAGCAGCCCGGTTGCGCGCGATGGCGCCGCGGGCTTGGGTGGCGCCTCTTCGAGATACCGCTGCTTGCGCAGCGCGGCCCGCTCGAGCGCCGGATTATAAGAAGTCCACAACGCGCCCGCGCCGTTGTCCCTGTCGATCATCGCCCGCATGCATTCCATCTTCGAATCGAGATTGTCGAGATGGTGCAGCAGCAGCGCCTCGGGGAATAGCGGCTGCTTGGGAGAACCGAATTCGAGTTCGCCGTGGTGGCTGATCAGCATGTGTTCGACGAGCGTGCGCAGGTTCGCGGGGAAGCCGGGCCGCGCGGCGAGCTTCTCGTCCAGCATGCGCAGGCCGATCACGATGTGGCCGAGCAGTTGTCCTTCGCTGCTGTAGCCGAAGCTCCGGTCGTAAGTGAGTTCTTTCAACTTGCCGACGTCGTGCAACACTACGCCGGTCAGCAGAAGATCCAGGTCCACTTGCGGGTAATGCGCGGCCGTGCTCCGCGCGAGCGCGCAAAGCGACAGCACGTGCTCGATCAGCCCGCCCAGATACGCATGGTGGACGCTCTTGGCGGCGGGCGCCAGGCGGTAGGCGGCGGCGATGTTTGGATCGGCCAGAAACGCTTCGACGAGCCCGCGCAGGTGCGGGTTGGCGATGCCCGCCACGATGGCGGCCAGCTCGGCGAACATCTCGTCGCGGTCGCGCTTCGAGGCCGGAAAATAGTCGCCGAATTCGACGCTGGCCTCGTCGACCTTGATCATCCGGTGGATGGTGATCTGCGGCCGGTTCTGATAGGCCTGCACCATTCCTTTCACCTTGACGAAGTCGTCGCGGTCGAAGGTATGCATCACTTCGGCGACGTTGTCCCACATCTTCGCCTCGATGTCGCCGGTTTTGTCCACCAGCACCAGGGACAGATAGGGCTCGCCGGTTTTCTTCTGGCGGATCTCTTTCGACTGAACCAGCAGCACGGCCGTCACCGCCTGGTTCGCTTCGAGCTCGCTGACGTAGGGAGTTTTCATGCGATCGCCCGGCGCGCGCTCACTTCGACGCCGAGCTGCTTGTCGCCGTGGTGCCCGGCACCGGAACGCCCAGCAGCCGCTTGTGGCGCTTCTGGCTTGCTACTTCTTCCTTGGTGACCGTCTCGGGCTTGAGTTGCGCCGTTCCCATCCAGGTGGTGTCCACGCCCGGCGCCGCGCCGGAGTCCACGTAACCCGGCTTGATCTGCAGGAAGGCCTCGGTGCGCAACTTCGTGAGGTACTCGCGCACCGCAGGCTGCATTTTCGGCGTGTACAGCTTCTCCATGATCTCGCTGTATACGTCTTCGAGCGCAGCCTGTCCTTCCTTCTGGTGCTCCTCCACCTTCAGAATGAGGAACCCGTTGTCTACGCGGATCGGGTCCGTGACGAAGCCTCGCGGCTGACTCCAGATGGCATCCTCGATCTTCTTAGCGAGCTGCCCCTTCTGCCATCCGCCCAGATCGCCGCCCGCCTGCGCGGTGACCGCATCGGAGTTATCCTTGGCCAGTTCCTCGAAACGCTCGCCGCCCGTGGCGCGCTTGGATATATCCTTGGCCTTTATTTCGGCCGCCGCCACGCCGGCCGCGTTCTTCCCGTCGGTGGATATCAGAATCTCGCGCAGGAACACCTGCTCCTTGCGGACAAACTCGCTCTTGTGGTCGTTGTAATATTTCTCGACGTCCTCGCGTTTCACCGAGATCCGGCTCCCGACCTCCTGACGGATCACCCGCTGGGTGACGATGCCGCTCTTGGCCTGATCCACGAAGTCCTCGTACGGCATGTTAGTCTGCTGCCGCACGTACTCGTGGAACTTGTCCGGATCCGCGATGCCCGAGTTCTTCTGTAGCTCGGCGAGATACTTGCTAAGATCGCTGTCGACGTTGATATCGAGGTCCTTGCCCTTCTGCACAAGCAGCGCCTGGTCGATCTTGTTCCGTAAAATGTCGGCCTTGTTCTGCTCGTAGGCCTTCTCGTAGTCGGCCCCAGACAATCCCTGTTTATGAAGGTCCGTGTTCAGGTCGTGCTCGGCGCGCTCCATATCGCCCTTGGTGACGATCTGGCCGTTGACCTTGGCAATGATCTCTTCGATGACGACCGGCTGCTCCTCGGGCAGCGAATTGTCCGCCGCCTCCGCCACGAAACCGCCCATGCATACTACGCCTGCCAGCGCGAAGACAAAATACCGCATCCCTTCATTATGGACGACGCGCGGCTCAATGGAAGCGCCGCCATCGCCGATTTGCATCCTCCGATTGCGGCGAGCCTCTCCGGGCATCCCCAATAGCGGTATCGTACTGCATAGGAGGCCCGCGCGGGATGCTTGGAACGTCCACGGCAGCGCCAGCGTCTCAAGTCTTCCCGGCCCGGAGGTGAATTGGGTGAGCTCGCGATTTGCATGGATGAACGCAAGCGCGGGGAGTCTGGTTTGCGTGTGTGCCGCCGTGGCGCAAACGCCTGTCACGCTTCCTCCGGGCGTACCGCTGCGCGTCGCGCTCGAGCAGCGGCTCCCGATCGATCGAAGGCCCGGGCGGCCGGTCCGCGCCCGCGTCATCGAACCGGTTTACCTGGGCAATCAATTGGTCGTTCCGAAAGACGCCGAGCTCGTCGGCCGCGTTGCCGCCGTTCACCCGATCGGGGGCAGGGCCCGCGCCGGAGCCATTTTGCGCGCGGACTTTACGCCGCTGCGCACCGTGAGTCTCGAGTTTTCCACCCTCGAATCCGGCTCAACCACGACGCCTGTGCAGACTTTCGTAACGTCGCACGACGGCCAGATGGTACGCCTCGGCGGCGCCGCCGGCTCTCAGCCCGGCTTCTTTCATGCCCTGCTCGATCGCGCGAAGGACGCGGGCCACGACACGGCGCACTGGTTCAAGAGCCCCGGCAAGATGCGCAGCCTCAAGGACTGGGTCGAGCCGCGGCTGCCGCTTCATCCGCAGTGGCTCGAAGCGGGGACGCGTTTCGACGCCGAGCTCGCGCAGCCCATGCGCTTCGTTCCCGCCGGACCCGCGCTGCCGCTGGCCGACGCATCGGAAAGCATCGCGCCGCCCACGGGCGCGGTCGCTCGCGCGCGCCTCGTCACGCCGCTCGATTCCGGGACGGCGAAGTTCGGCGATAAGGTGTCCGCGGTGCTCACCGAGCCGTTGCTCGATACCGATGGCCGCGTACTCCTCGGCGAAGGCGCCCGGCTCGAAGGGACGGTCAACCAGGTTCGTCCGGCGCGCCACTTCGCCCGCGGCGGCGTGCTGCGTTTTACGTTCCGCGACGTGGTCCGCGACGGCGGTCCGACGGAGGCCCTGCGCGGCACGCTGCTGGCCGCCGAGTCCCCGCCCTCGAGCCAGATCAAAATCGACGCCGAGGGTGGCGCCACCGCCCAGGCCGACTCGAACCGGACCCTCTCCACGGTGCTAGCCCTGCGCAGCCTTTTTGACCCCGACGGAGATTCCTTCCTCGTCTCCACCCTTCCGGAAAATAAACCGGGCGGCATCGGCTTCCTCGGCCTGCTCGCGGCGGTCTGCGCGGGCCGCGGCAGCCCGGTTCCGATTGGCTTCGGGGCCTACAACTTCGGGCACTCGTTGTTCACGCACTGGCTCGCGCGCGGCCATCAGGTGGACTATCCGAAGAACACCGAGATCGAACTGCGCCTCGGTTTACGCTAACGCCCGCCCGCGGCTGGTTGCGGCACTCCGGTTGCTACAATAGGAGTTGTGCCGAAAGTTACGATTGACGGGAAGACGGTGGAGTTCGAGTCCGGTACGTTGCCCTATCACGATCACGGCAAGCCGGAATCGCTTCTCGACATCTGTCTGAACTTCGGCATGCATCTCGAACACGCCTGCGGCGGGAGCTGCGCCTGCACGACGTGTCACGTAGTGGTGAAGAGCGGAGACGGCAACCTGAGCGAGGCGGACGACGACGAATTGGACCGGCTCGACATGGCGCCCGGCCTGACGCTGCACTCGCGTCTGGGCTGCCAGGCCATTGTCACCGGCGATGTCGAGGTCGAGATTCCATCCTGGAATCGCAACTACGTGAGCGAAGGCGGCGGCTCGATCAATCTGGGCGAAGCCATCCCGCCGCCGCGCAACGTAGTGGGCGCGCTGAAGGACTGACGCCGCTTAGCGGCGCTTCAACCACAGGTCGAGAAACTTGTCGGCCAGTTCACGGGGCAGGTTCGCGCGCACACTGACCGCCGCGTGATCGCGATTCACTTCGATGGCGTCGAAGACCTTCAGCAGATCGGGCTGCGCGTCGGGCGTGCTCAGCCTTCCGATGCCGACCAGTCCGCGCAGCGCGTCGCGCACACGCCGTGCGTCCTCGTCGCCATCGCAGCTCACGCGCGCCTCGAGCCGCAGCCCATCGCGCAAGTCGAGCCCCAAGGCAAGTCCGTTCACGCCGCGCACCATCTCGAGGGCGTTGCCAAGCGAACTGCCGGGCGGCGCGTTGGGCGCAAGCGCGGCCGGCCGTCCTCGGTAGGCGATCCAGAACTGGCTGTTCTCGGGTGCCGCGTTCAGCTCCTCGCGCAGCGGCTCCGGGATGCCGTGATCGCCGTCCTGCGCGTCGATGAGCGCCTTCACGGCAGTCAATGGACCGGCCGCGGCGAGTCCGCTCTTGGGAAGCCACACCGCGGACGGTCCGGAGAAGTAAATGGTCCGCCCGCGATACTCGGCCCGCGTTCCACCCGCGCCCACGATGCGCCGCTCGATCGCGTCCGTATCCCAGGCGCCCTTCGCCATTACCACGCCGGATTTACCGTCCGAGCAGGTGAGCATCTCACGCACGTCCTTGCGCGGATCGATGCCGGTCGCGGCCGCTAGGGCATCCAATCCTTCGACGCCGGGCCCGCGCAGTGCGCGCTCGAAGAGTTCGGTTCCGCGAATCGAGGCGATGTCCGCGCCGGCCAGCAGCGACGTGCCCGCGGGCACCAGCGCCTGCAGCGCGGGGTCGATCCGCACCGCGCCAACCCGCCCGCTCTCGCAGCCAACGAGAGAGCCGAGCAGCGCGAGCGTCAGAGCCGCGCACGGAACCCGCTTCATAGATCCCTCTTTGCGAACACGAGCAGCGCCAGGCTGAGCATCACCGCGCCGAAGGCGGCCGAAGTCCAAACCGGCTCGAAGCTGCCGAACGAGCGGTCGCGAATCGCGCCGAGCGTCGCCGACCCAAGGTCGAACACGCGCGGCGTCGAATAGTACAGACCTTTCCATAGCGTCCGCGACCACTCCGACGAGAGCAGCTTGCGCATCGTTCTCTCCTGCGCGAGGATCGGACTCAGGATCATCAGCGCCACCGGGATCATCACCGCCAGCGCCGTGCTCTCCCACAGGACGCCCACCAGCGCCACCACCGCCAGCAGCACGGAAAAGACGAAGATCGTCGCCGGAATCGCGATGAGAAACGCCGCCGGCCACAGCCCGGTCTTCCAGCCGAAGATCAACCACACCGCTACCACAAGAAATATCGTGTTCGCGCCGACCACCAGCAGATTGCCCACATACCGCCCCAAAAGAATCCGCGTCCGCGACACCGGCTTCGATAGCAGCAGCCCGATCCGCCCCGGCTCGAGCACGCTCGGAATGAGCCCGGCCGACGCGAACACCGCCAGAAACATGCCCCATGTGTAGAGGAACACGGCTACGAAGCCATAGACTCCCTTGACGAGCCGATTTACGTCCGTCATTCCGCCGCCTTTGCCGAACAGCGTGATCGTCGCCGTGGCGCCGGCGACTACATCGATCTTCATCACGAATAGGAAGAAAGCGATCAGCACGCCCGACAGCCCGAACAATCCCCAAAAGATCTTTCGCGCCAGCGCCTCGCGGAACGTGTCCGCGAGGATCGCGTAAGTTGCCCTCCAGTTCATCGCGCGCCTCCCTCGACCGTCCGCACGAACACATCTTCGAGCGTGCTTGTGGTCGCGCTGAGCGCCTCGATCTCGCAGCCTTCGGCGCGAAGCAGGTCGAGCGCCGCATTCGCTTCGTCCCGCGCGGGAAACTGGAAGTCCACCAGGCCGTTCCGCGCGGCAACCGCGGTCGCCTGCGTCTCGAGTCTCGCTCGCAGACGCTCCGGGACTTCCGCGGCGGTCAATTTGTAGCCCTTGCCCGCCGTCAAGGCCTTCACTTCGCCTTCGAGGGCTACACGCCCGAGTTGCAGGATCGCCACCTCGCGACAGAACATCTCCACTTCCACGAGCAAATGGGAGTTCAAAAATATCGTGGTGCCGCTCCGCTCGAGGCCGGCCAGGATCTCGCGGATGTGCCGCCGCCCCACCGGGTCGACGCCGTCCGAAGGCTCGTCGAGGATCAGAAGATCGGGCTTATGCAGCATGGCTTGCGCGAGGCCCAGCCGCTGGAGCATGCCCTTCGAATACTTGCCGATGCGCACCGCGCCCCAGCCGGCAAGGCCCACTCGTTCGAGCATCCCGGGGATTTGACGCCGCCGCTCGGAAGCCGTAACCCCGCTCAGCGCCGCGTAGAAATCCAGCATTCCAACACCCGTGAAGTACGTGGGAAAACGATGATTTTCGGGTAGGTATCCAACCGGCCGCCGCGCCTCCGGCTCGCGCGCGTCGCGCCCGAAGATTCGCGCCTGGCCGGAGGTCGCGTGGACCGCCGAAAGCAGCATCTTCACGAACGTTGTCTTGCCCGCGCCGTTCGGCCCCAGCAGGCCGTAAGTCGTTCCCTGCCGCACGCGCAGCGTGATTCCGTCCACGGCCCTGACCTCCCGCGCCGGGGCGAGCAGCCGCCGCATGCGGAATACTTTGGTCAGACCCTCGGTTTCGATCGCGTCCGGCATCCTGCCCCCCTCAAGAATACGTGCCCACGGGCGACATTTGTTCCGCAGGGGTTGGGCGAAGGGGCGGGGCCGATTGTGCCCAGGGGCCAGGCTCAGTTTTCGGGAAGGAAAGATAGCGCCTTGTTCTCGACCCGAAGGCGCCCGAAGAGGCACTTGCCTTCCTCCATGCCGGTCTGCGTTGGATTCGCGTCTGGACGCGAAAGGGCGACTTCATAGCCGCCGTCATCGCGGGCAACAATCACGATGCATTTCGGTTTACCGTAGAAGGCCATGGCGCCGCCAAGGAGCGCCATCATTTGGGGGAGCAATTCCGCACGGGTCACATTCCGGGACGCCGCCACTATGTAGGCCCATTCCGGCATCGAATCGAATTGGCCCGCACGGAATGTGAGTTTCAAGCCCTTGGCTTCCGCCCGATCGATTGCACCTTGAAGTCCCCGGCCCAGCTCCACGCGTTCTCTGAGACGGAGATCCGCCAGGGCGGCCTGCACTTCCAGGTAATTCTTCCTTCTATCAGCCGGATCGTAGGCTGCAAGGAAAGCGCGTGGAACATCTTTGGGGACTTCCGGGTTTCGGACAGCAAGTTCGTCCGCCACGTGTTCCAACAAAAAGGCGTACTTATCTGCTTCGTACTTCCGCCGCAGCGCGTCTTGTAAGCGATGATGCTGCGCCGCGATCGCCTCACGAGCGTCAGCCTGTCCGGTGATGCCGGCGAAGGAGCCGTCGTTAAGTAGATAGAAATGTAAGAGTGGCCTTTCGTCGCCGATGCGCCTGAGGCTGGCCTGAGGCAACGATCGTCTGGCCGCCAGATAGTCCATTAGCTCCGGCAGGCTTCTCAACTGAACCGCCAGGTTCAAAAAGTCATTTACTGACAGGTACGTGATCGGCGTTCCGCGATAGTCAAGTGGAAGGTTCTTGGCGTCATGCGGAAGGTCAATGGGCTCGACGACCTCAACTGTCACAATCCCATGTTGAATCGGCGGCAGGCCACCTGGGAATTCCACGCGCCCACGGCGCCGATGATCGCACCGGACTGGGAAGTCAACTCGGCGCGTGAGGGCACGCCGGATCTGACGGCACCCCTCCTTCGCTGCCTTGCGCGCCCACAACGCCAATTTCGGACCTGTTCGCGACGTGGGATCCTCTTGACATTTCTGTTCGACTAAGAGGCCAGCCGCACGGTGAAAGATGAGGAAATCGGCGACCTGCTCCTCTTTCCGTCCTTCGGTGGTCCTCACATTCTGGAACACGAACTCGGACACAAACGGGATGGATAGGATTTCCTCGACATGGTGCTCCGCCCACTCTGTGCGCCTGAGCGCCGGCGTCGGCCTCACCGACCAGACCGAGGCCATCTTCTCAGGCTGGGAAGTCCCCATAGTCGCTGAACCTCGCTGTGGACACAGTTGATTGCCGTCTTTCCATCGCACTCCGAAGGATCGCGTTGATACGCGTCTGGTATCCCTTGCCCTGTCCCTTGAGCCAATGGAGCACATCGGCGTCTAAACGAATGGTGAGGGGCTTCTTGATCGGCCGGTAGAACTTGCCGACCACCGCCTTGCTCCAGTCGGCTGTGGGCGGGATATCCGTCGTATCGATGTCGCGGTCCCGCATCCGATTCAGGGCACGTAATTCGTCAGTTTGTTGCCTGGTGAGCTTTCGCATACCTTCGCCTCTCAGGCGCGGTCGCCCTTCGCGCCGAAATCAGCCGGATCACTTCTCCGCCGTTTTCCTCCCGCCAAGTGTGGGCCACGACGACCACGGCGCCGGAGATCATGCCGAGTGTCTGCCATCGTTCCTCCCCATCAATGACGCGGTCCTGAACGCTGAGCGCATGGGGATCGTCGAAAACCAAGCGCGCTGTTTCGAAGCCGATCTTGTGTTTGGCAAGGTTGCGACGATTCTTGGCGTCATCCCAGTCGAATCGCATCGGCGGTAGTGACCATGCTGTATTTACATTTTAGTACCTATGGCGCGGGATTGGCGGGGCGGAGTGGAACGGCGGGTCACGGCCGGGGCGGAGCCGACATGGGACGCGTTACGCTAGAAGCTTCACTCATGAGCGACGCCAATCCCCTTCTGGAGATGCAGTTCCGCATCCCGTTCGATCGTGTGGGCGCCGCGCATGTCGAGCCGGCGATCTCGAAGCTGATCGAGCAAGCGCGCAGCGCAATCGACGCGATCGCCGCCGGCGAGCCGCACAATTACGGAAACACGCTTGCCGCGCTCGATGCGTCGACCGAGACCCTCGAGTACGCCTCAACGATCGTCCGTCATCTCGAATCCGTTGCCACCACGCCTGACTTGCGCGCCGCGCATAACGCCGTCGAGCCCGCCATCGCGGCGTTCTTCGCCGGCATCCCACTGAACGAAAAACTTTGGACGGCGGTCAAGGCCTGCGCCGCATCGCCCGAGGCCGCCGCGCTCGACCCCGTGCGCAAACGCTTCCTCGACAAGACCGTCGACAGCTTTCGCCGCCATGGCGCCGGGCTCGAGGCGGCGGGCAAGAAGCGCCTCGAGGCGATCGATGTCGAGCTGACGCGCACGACAACAAAATTCTCCGAAAATGTTTTGGACTCGACCGCCGAGTTCGAGCTCGTGCTTACGGAGGAATCCTCGCTCGCCGGCCTGCCCGAAAGCGCCCTAGCCGCCGCCCGCGCCTCGGCCGCCTCGAAGGCCCGCGACGGCTGGCGCTTCACGCTGCAGGCGCCCAGCTATCTGGCGCTGATGACATATCTCGACGACCGCTCGATTCGCGAGTCGATGTGGCGCGCCTACAACCAGCGCGCCACATCGGGCGAGCGCAACAACTGGCCGCTCCTCGAAAGAATCCTCGAGTTGCGCCGCGAGAAGGCCGCTTTGCTCGGCTACGCCGACTTCGCCGATCTGGTGCTCGAAGACCGCATGGCGCATCGCGGCGAACGAGCCGAGGCATTCCTCGAAGATCTCGCCGCCAAGACCCGCCCTCGCTTCGAGGCCGAAAACGCCGAGCTCGCCGCCTTCGCCGGCATGGCGCTCGAACCTTGGGACGTCGGCTACTGGGCCGAGAAACTCCGCCAGAAGCTCTACGACTTCGACGAAGAGGAACTTCGCCCTTACTTCCCCGTCGCGCGCGTGATCGCCGGCTTGTTCGAGATTGCCAGCCGCCTGTACGGGGTCCGCGTCGTCGAGGAGCCGGGAGCGCCGGTCTGGGATCCCGACGTACGCTACTACCGCATCGAGGACCGGGCCACCGGACGCCTCCTGGCCGCCTTCTACGCCGACTGGTTTCCGCGCGACAACAAGCGCGGTGGCGCCTGGATGGATGCGCTGGTCACCGGTGCGCCGTCGAGCCGCCTCGGCCCGGCCCACGTGGGCCTCATCTGCGGCAACCTGACGCCCCCCGTCGCCGGCCGCCCCGCCCTGCTCACGCATCGGGAGGCCGAGACCATCTTCCACGAGTTCGGCCACCTGCTCCACCATTGCCTCAGCACGGTCGAAGTGCGCGGACTCGCCGGCACGAACGTCGCCTGGGACTTCGTCGAGCTGCCGAGCCAGATCATGGAGAATTGGACCTGGGAACGCGACGCGCTCGACCTGTTCGCGCGCCATTGGGAGACCGGCGAGCCGATCCCGCGGCCCCTGTTCGAGAAAATGAAGCGCGCCCGAAACTTCCGCGCGGCGAACGGGCAGATGCGCCAGCTTGGCTACGGGCTCGTGGACCTTGCGCTCCACCGCCACTATTGGCCCGATCGCGACGGTCCGGTCATGCCTTACGCGCGCGCCATCCTGGCCCGGTTCTCTCCGGCGCCGCTGCCGGATCCCTATGGAATGCTTGCCGCGTTCACGCACCTGTTCGGCAGCGCGGTGGGCTACGGGGCCGGCTACTACTCCTACAAGTGGGCGGAAGTCCTGGACGCCGACGCCTTCAGCCGCTTCCGCAAGGAGGGTATCTTCAATCCGGCGACCGGCGATTCGTTCCGCACGAACATCCTCGCCCGCGGCGACAGCCATGACCCGGCGGAGCTCTTCCGCGCCTTCATGGGCCGCGATCCGGACCCGGACGCCCTGCTCGAGCGAAGCGGGCTGCTCGCGGGTTAAGTCCAAGGGGCGCACACCGTGCCGTCAAGGCACACTGCCGCGGTCGGTCGCCATTGTGTTTTCAATCGATTGCCCCTGGCGCGTGAATTGCTCGCCACAGTCGCCGTGAACCCTCGCCGCGCGCTGAGCTGGCTGGCCGTGCTCGCGCTCGTGTACACCGGCCAAGCCCGCGATAGCGCCAGCGCGAGCGAAGAACCCGAGTCCTATAACGTCAACAGCCGCTACACGGTCGAGGATGTAGTCTTCTCGGGCGCGGGCGACCCGGCCGTCAGCAGTTCGCTGGCCGAGGGCATCCATCGGCTCATCGGCCAAAAGCTGAATCTTCCCGCGCTCAACCGCCTCTGCCGCCAGATCGGCAGCGAGATCCGCGCGCGCCATGTCAGCTTCCACCTGGTCCGCGGGGACCGGCCCGAGTCGGTCCGCGTGGTGTTCGACATCGAGCGCAATCCATCTCATTTCGACTTCAATCTTCCGCGCGTGGCTTACAATTCCGAGCTCGGCTGGACCGCGGAAGGCACGGCCACAGCGACCTTCGGATCGAGCGTTCTCTCGATCACCGCCTTCCGTGACGCCGAGGATTCGATCGCCAACGTCAACGGATTTCGCGCCGGCTACCAGCTCAACGGTCTCGCCTCCGGTCTGGTTCGCGTGGCTGTCAACTTTGACGAGTTCGGCAACACTTACTCGCCCGCCGCCTTCCAGGCCGCAGGCCCCGGCGAGCCTGGCCTGATCCGGTCATCCTGGGACGTTTTACCCACGGTGAGCCTGCTCGTGGCCGGCCCGGTCACCATCACCGCCGGCTTTGAAATCGAGCAGATTCATCCTCTCGCCCTGGACGCCCGGACCGAGACCGTGAACTCGTTCGTACATACCCTGCGCTTCCAGCGGAAGTGGTCCGGCACGGATGGCTCGCTCCAGGAAATGGACGCGGGTTACTCGCTGCAGGCGGCCGCCCGATCCTTCGGCTCCGACTTTGGCTTCGCGAAGCAGCAGTTCGATGCGCGCTATGCCTGGCGCCGCGGCCGCACACTGGTCGAAGCCTCGATGCTCGCGGGCATGATCGCCGGCAACGCGCCCCTGCTCGACCGCTTCGTGCTGGGCGACAGCACCATGCTCCGTGGCTGGAGCCGGCTCGACATCGATCCGCTGGGCGGAGACCGCGCCGCCGAGGCGTCGTTCACTTACGGCTATCGCGCCGCCCGCGTCTTTTACGACACCGGCTCGGTGTGGCTTCACGGCGAGGCTCCTGAACTGCGACAATCGTTGGGGGCGGGCGTCGAGAAGGATCGCCTTCTCGTCGCCGTCGCCTTTCCACTTCGCCAGGGCCGACTGGACCCGGTGTTGATCGCAGGGATGAACTTTTGACCCGGCACGCCGCGCAATCCGTACTCACAGCCGCCGCCCTGCTCGCCCTTCCGTACGTGGTCCACGCAGTGAGCCTCTCGGCCCACTCGCTCACGGTGTTCTGGGACGCCGGTCAGATCGGCGTCTCGGCGCCGGCCTTTCATTTCCTCACCGGCAAGGCGCTCGACCGCCTGCACGACGGCGTCGCACTTGCCTTCGACGCGCAGTTGAGCCTCATGGCCTCGCCCGTGCAGCCGCCGCTCGATCGCAGCGTCGACCGTTTCCTGGTGAGCTACGACCTGTGGGAGGAGAAGTTCGCGGTCACCCGTCTCCGCGATCCGCACGACTCGGCCTCGCATCTCACCGCCGATGCCGCCGAGGTCTGGTGCATCGCCCGCATGCGCATCCATCCCGGCGGCGTCGACCCGAGCCGCCCGCTGACGGTGCGTCTCGATCTGCGCGCCGAAGACAACCAGGACTCGAGCCCGCTGCTCGGCGACCCGGGTCTCAACCTCGCCAGCCTGATCGAAATTTTCAGCCGCCCGGCGCGCTCGCAGCAGCAGCGATGGCAGCTTGACAGCCCGCCGTTCCGGGTCCGCGATCTGGCCCGCTAAAATGAACCGGCTGGAAAGCAAACTGATCGCCGTATTCCTGGCCGCCACCGCCGCTCCGTTGCTCATCACGCTTTGGCTGTCGGTGTCGCTGCTCGATCGCAGCCTCGCGCTCTCGCCGACCAAGGAGCTTGACGAAACCAGCCGCGCTCTGCGCGACACCGGCCATGCCTACTACCTGCAGGCGTGCGACGTGCTGCGCCGGGACGCCGAAGCGGGCCGCGCGCCCGCCGCGCACTATGCTGCGGCGCGCCAGTCGACCTGGCCCTCGGCGTGGCGCGAATTCTGGCGCAGCGCCGACCACGCGCGTTTCCTGCTCGAGACAGGCGAGACGAACCGCGTCATCTACCTGGTGCGCACCGCCGCCGGGCTCACAGTATATTCGGCGCCGCTCGGCGCCGTCCGCCTGGGCGCGCTTTCTTCTCTCTACGCACGCGCCCGCGCCATCCTCGACGCGAGCCTCACGCGCAACCTGCGCCGCGGCTTCGCCTTCACGCTGCTGCTGCTGGCCGCCTCGATCTGGCTGCTGTCTTTCGCCTTTCTCGTCTATTGGGCGCACCGCCTCAGCCGCCCGATCCGGTTGCTCACCGCGGGCCTCGTCGAGGTCGCCGCCGGCCGGCTCGATCATCGCGTCGTCGACACCGGAAGCGATGAAGTGGGCGCAGCCATCCGCGCCTTCAACGACATGGCCGCTCAGCTCGAACAGAGCCGGGAGCGGCTCGTATGGATGACGCGCCTGGAAAGCTGGCAGGCGCTAGCCCGCAAGACGGCCCACGAAATCAAGAACTCGCTGACGCCGATCCGGCTCACCATGGAAGAAGTGGCCGCGCGCGCCGGGGTTCGTGACGCCGAGTTCCTCCGCCAGGCCTCGCAGATCGTCGTCGATGAAGTCACCGGCCTTGAGCGGCGCGTCCGCGCGTTCTCGGAGCTGGCGAGCGAGCCGCCGGTCTGCCCGCGCCCGCTCGACGTCAATACCTTGCTCGAGGAGCGCATCTCGCTGCTCCAGGCCGCCCATCCCAAGGTCGGCTACCGCTTACGCTCCGGCGAGCGTCTGCCCGCCGCGCTCGCCGACGAGGACCTGCTCAAAGGCGCGCTGACGAATCTGCTCGAAAACGCCGCCGAGGCCGCCGAGCCGTCGGGCGAAATTCTCGCGCTGACCGAAGCGTCCGGCGATGCGCTGTGGATCGAAATTCACGACTCCGGCCCAGGCCTCGGGCCTCAGGCGCTCGAGACGCTATTCGAGCCCTCGATTTCGTTCAAGACGGGCGGCATGGGCCTGGGCCTCTCGATTGCCCGTAAGAGCGCCCTGCGCATGGGGGGCGACATCGCGCTGATCCCCGGCAGGCTCGGCGGGGCGGGCTTCCGTGTCGTCCTGCCCTCGGCGGGCCAGCCCTGACCATGCCCTCAACCCGGCTATTGATTCTCGACGACGAGCCGAATATCGGCCGCTCCCTGCAAATGATTCTCGAGCACGAAGGCTACGCGGTTTCGCTCGCCCACTCGCTCGCCGAAGCCCGCTCCGAGGCCTCGCGCGCCGACGCGATGCTGCTCGACGTGCGCCTTCCCGACGGCAGCGGCATCGCGTTCCTCCGGGAGCAGCGCCAGCTTGGCAATGAAGCCGCGGCGGTGATGATTTCCGGTCACGGCACCATCGCCGACGCGGTAGAGGCGACACGCGCCGGCGCGTTCGACTTTCTCGAAAAGCCCCTCGGCCGCGACCGCGTCCTGCTGGCGGTCAAGAACGCGCTCGAACAGATCCGGCTGCGCCGCGAAAACGCTCAACTCCGTGAGCTCGTCGGCGCCGGCCCGCGCATGATCGGCGCCGCCCCGGCGTTCCTCCGCGTCGTCGAGCAGGCCACCATGGCCGCGCGCTCGGATGCGCGCATCCTGCTGAACGGCGAATCCGGCACCGGCAAGGAGCTGCTGGCCGCGCACATCCATCGCGAGAGCCCGTTCGCCAGCGGCCCGTTCGTAAAGGTCAACTGCGCCGCCATTCCCGGCGAACTGCTCGAAAGCGAGCTGTTTGGCCACGAAAAGGGCTCTTTCACCGGCGCCATCGCCGCGCGGAAAGGCAAGTTCGAACTCTCTCACGGCGGCACGATCTTCCTCGACGAGGTCGGCGACCTGCATTCGGCGTCCCAGGCCAAGCTGCTGCGCGTGCTGCAGGAGGGCGAGTTCCACCGCGTCGGCGGCGAGCAGCCCATCCGCGTCAACGTGCGCGTCGTCGCCGCCACCAACCGCGACCTTGCCGCGCTCGTCAGCCAGCAGAAGTTCCGCGAGGACCTCTACTACCGTCTCTGCGTAGTGCCCATTCACGTGCCCGCGCTGCGCGAGCGCCCGCGCGACATCCGGCCCATCTCGGAATACTTTCTCGACGACTTTTGCTCGCGCAACAACTTCCGCCAGAAGCTGCTCGACCCGGACGTCTACCCGCTGCTCGAAGCTTACGGCTGGCCCGGCAACGTGCGCGAGCTGCGCAACGTCGTCGAACGCATGGCGATTCTCACGCCGGGCGACCGCATTCCGCCCGCCTCCGTGCCTATCGAGATTCGCCTCGCTCTAGATAGCTCGCCCGCCTCGAACATCAAGGAAGCCCGCGCCTCCGCCGAGCGCGATCACATCCTCAAGGCGCTCGAAGAATCGAACTGGAACATCTCCGGCGCCTCCCGCGCGCTCGGCATGGAGCGTACGAACCTTCACAAGCGCATCCGTGCGTTAGGGATCTCACGCCCGCGGTAGCGGCCGCGAGCTCCGGCCCGGCATGGACGCCGGCGCGAAAAATTTACTTAAGGCCTGAACGTTTGCTTGCGGATACCGTTCCCTTTGAGATACTATGGCCGAAGTTTTGAATCACCCATGCGTTTTGCCTCCTGCTCATCCGAAGGACCTCCGCCGAGCGGTTGTCCCCTCCGGCTGGCCGGCTCATCCGCATGACCTAAGCTAGGAGATACAAGTAGTGAAAGAAAAAGGCGTAGTGAAATGGTTTAACGCCGCCAAAGGCTATGGATTTATCCAGAGAACCAATGGCGAAGATGTGTTTGTACACTTCTCGGCGATCCAGATGAATGGCTACCGTACGCTCGAGGAAGGCGCGGAGGTGGAGTTCGAGGTCAAACGGGGCCCCAAGGGTCTCCAGGCCGAGAACGTATCCCGGCCTTAAGCCCGGAGAGAACAGGCAAAACCACCGAGGGCCGCCCAGTTGGCGGCCCTTCGTATTTTTCCCCATCGCCGTTTGCCCCATGCGCAGCGCTGTCGACTCCATTCTTCGCTTCAATCGCGGCTTCGATCGCAGCAGCCTTGCCCTGAAATGCGAGAAGATGTCGGCCTCGAGCTTCGCCTTCTTCCGGGGAACCTACCATCTGTTTGCCTCCGATCTGATCGAGGGCCCGTTTCGCAAATGGCCCGTTACGAAGGCCGCGGGTCCGATCGTGGGCGATCTGCACACCGAGAACTTCGGCACGTTCCGCTCCGTGACCGGCGGCATCGTTTACGACATCAACGATTTCGACGAAACCACCACCGGCCGCTACGAATTCGACCTGCGCCGCATGTCCACCGCGCTTGTGCTCGCCGCCCTCGACGGCGCCCACGCATTCGGCCATGGCATACTTCTCGCCGAAAGCTACTTGCGCGCGTATCTCGGCGCGCTGCACCGGTTCGGCCGCCTCGCGGACCGCCGCCAGTTCGAGAAACTGCGCGATCATCAGGACGTGCGGCATACGCTCGCGCTGGCGGCCGAGCGGAGCCGCGTCGAAATGCTGCGGACGCTTGCCGTCGAATCCACGCCGGGCCGCTTCCTGTTCCAGCGCGTGCCCGGCCACCTCAAACCGGTGACGAAGGACGCCTCCGCCGCGGTGGCCGAAGCGTTCCCGGTGTTCGCGAAGAACTGCGTCCTTCCTCCCGGCGCCCACCCGAGGCGCTATCGCATCGAGGACGTCGCGTTCCGCTTCGCCGGATGCGGCAGCCTTGGCCGCCGCCGTTACGCGCTGTTGCTAAGCAAGGGCAAGGGCGACGCCGCGTGGGAATCGCTTCGCCTGATCGAATGGAAGGACTCGCTCGATTCGGCGCTGGACTCGCCGCGGCCTCGCTCGAGCCGTAATCGAGCGCGCGTGGTGGTTGCGAACACGCTTGCCTTCCAGCTTCACGCGAAGCGCTATCTCGGTCACGCGCTCCTCGAAGGAGGCCCCGTGCAGGGGCGCGAGATCGGCGCGAACGACGCGCGCTTTCCGCATCGCGAATTCACGGATCTGGACCGGTTTCACAAAGCGGCCGTGATCTTCGGCGAGATCACCGCGCGCGCCCACCTGCTCGCCTCGCTCGCCAGGCGCGGCCCGCGCCGCCTGTTGGACGAGATTGTCCATCATGAGGACCGCTTCGTGCATCGACAGCTCGCGTTCGCCGCCGCCTATACGGGGCAGACGATTGACGACTTCCACGAATTCCGCGCGCGCCGGGCGGAAGTCGAGAGCGCGTGGGCCGGCTGAGCGCTACGAGACGGCCCAAACCTCAGCGAATCTCGAACGAGTCCCCGGCCTCGATGGCCGCTTCCTCGGTTTCGACCGCGCGCACGTCCGCCCGCGCCGGACCGAGTTCGAGCCGTGCCGCGAATTGGCTCAGCACTCGCGCGTCGCCTGTCGCGTAGGCCTCCACGCGGCCATCCGCGAGGTTGCGGACCCATCCGGCCAGGCCGAGCGCGCGCGCCTCGCGCAGGATGAACCAGCGGAAGCCGACTCCTTGGACGCGTCCTTCGATGAGGTAACGGCGCGCCGCGTGAGCCATCTGTCGTGGTCCGGACAGCGTGCCCGTGCGCCTGCCGTTCAGGCCGAGCCCGCCGCGTGCATGGATTCGGAATTCGGCGCTTCTTCCTCGAGCGCCGGCACGATCACCATCCTTCGCCCGAGCCGCAACTTTCCCTTGCGCGCCAGCGCGTTCAGCGTGGTGGACGTGGTCTCGCGCGTCGCGCCGATCAGGTTGGCGAGCTCGCTCTGCGAAAGCGGTATCTCGAAGTCGTTCTCTTGCCCCGCGCCGCGCAGGCGTCCGGCCAGTTCGCGCAAATAAAGCAAAATGCGGCTTTCGACCTCGCGCAGGCACAGCATCTCGACCTTTCGCAGCAGTTGACGCTCCCGCGCGGCGAGGGTTGCGGCGAAGGCCTGCCAGAACCCCGGCCGGCTCTCGGCAAACGATAGAAACGCCGCGCGCGGGATCGGATAATAGGTGGCGTCCTGAAGGACCTCCGACGAGCAGCACCGCAGCGCGCCTTCTTCAATCGCCTCTTCGCCGAACAGCTCGCCGCCCGCGGCGACGTGGAATATCACTTCCTTGCCGTCGGCGCTCCGATGAAACAGCTTCACCAGCCCGGTGGAAAGAAAGTACAGGACGTCGGCCGGATCGCCTTCCCGGAACACCGGAGTAAAACGGCGCGCCGCCGTTTCGCGCGTCAGGCCATCCGCGAGAAGCAGTTCATTGCGAACGATTCCAGTAAAAGTCTCAGCCATCCATTTTCACCTGAATAACTTTCAATTCACAGGAAACCCGTCCCCAATTACTCCCGCCCGCCATGGCTTCCCCGCGGTCTCTTTATTTCATTCCCCAGCCGATCGAAGCGCGGCCGCGAAGGCCGCGGCCGATTGGAATTCCCGATCCAACCCGGAATTTTCCCCGTCTTCGACGCTCTTCTTCAACTGCTGAAGCTTTATGATATAACATTCGAGCGCATATTGTACCGCCTCGCGATTCGTCGAGAAAATATCGCCCCACATCGCGAACGGGCTCAGCGCCAGGCGGGTGGCGTCGACAAGGGCCGGACCGAATAGCCGCTCCCCGGCGATCGCCGCGACCGCGGGCGATGCGCCGCAGCTTGCCGCGAGCGCCACGGAGGCAAGCTGCGGGAGATGCGAGGAAAACGCCAAAGCCCGATCATGGTCTTCCGCATCGAGAAGGGTCACGCGCGCGCCGATGCGCTCCAGCCATCCGAGGAAGCTCCGCGCCACCGGCGTCTCGAGCGCGGCTGGCGTATCCGGCGTCAGCACCCACGTGCGACCTTGAAACAGACCTGCCTCGGCCGACTCGACGCCGCGGGTCTCCTTGCCCGCCAGCGGATGACCGCCGACGAACGGCAGCCCGGGAAGACGCCGCGCCGCCGCGGCGACCGCGGCCTTCGTGCTGCCCGCGTCGGTCACCAGCGCCTCGGGCCGGACCAGCGGCGCGATCGAGGCGAGCGTCTCGAGGATGGTCTTCACCGGTTGCGCGAGAAACACCACGTCCGCGCCGCGCGCCGCCTGCTCGAGGCCGCAGCCGCGGTCGATCACGCCCAGCGCGAGCGCCCGCTCGATCGTCGCCGCCGACGACACGCCGACGATCTCCCCGGTAAAGCCCGCCGCCCGCAGCGCCAGCGCGAACGAGCCGCCAATCAGACCGACACCGGCGATCGCAACCGATTCCACGGCCGCTAAATCGAACGGCCCAGCACCGGCGCCATGGCCCGGAGCTGCTCCATCATCTCGCCGAACTGCTCCGGCCGCAGCGATTGCGCGCCGTCGCTGAGCGCACGGTCCGGCTCCGGATGCACCTCGATCAGCAGGCCGTCGGCGCCCGCCGCCACCGCCGCCCGCGCCATCGGAATCACCTTGTCCCTGCGCCCGGTGCCGTGCGACGGATCGCCGAGCACCGGCAGATGCGAAAGCTGCTTCACCACCGGAATCGCCGAGATGTCCATCGTGTTCCGCGTGGCCGTTTCGAAAGTTCGGATCCCGCGCTCGCAAAGCATCACGTCGTAGTTACCGCCCGCCAGAATATATTCGGCCGAAAGCAGCCATTCCTCGATCGTCGCCGAGATGGCGCGCTTGAGCAGCACCGGGGTGCGCCGCGCGCCCAGTTCGCGCAGCAGGTTGAAGTTCTGCATGTTGCGCGCGCCCACTTGAAGGACGTGTGCGTAGGCCTCGAGCAGCCGGATCTGCGTGTGGTCCATGACTTCGCTCACCACCAGCAGCCCATTGCGATCCGCCGCCTCGCGCATCAGCTTCAGGCCCTCTTCGCCGAGCCCCTGAAAACTGTATGGCGAGCTGCGCGGCTTGAACGCGCCGCCGCGAATCACCGCCGCGCCGCCGCGCGCCACGATCTCCGCCGCCCGCTCGATCTGATCGCGGCTCTCGACGCTGCACGGCCCCGCCATCACCACGATCCGGTGGCCGCCGATTTCGACTCCGCCGATGCGGATCACGGTGCCGCCGGGCCGGAACGCCCTGCTCGCCAGCTTGTACGGCGACACGATGCGATGGCATTCCTTGACGCCATCGAGCACCTCGAAGTCCGCCGGATCCACGCCTCCTTCCGGCCCCACCCCGCCCAGGACGGTATGCACTACGCCGGTCGAGCGGTGTACCGTGAATCCCGCCGACACCATGCGGTCGATCACCCGCTGCACCAGCGGCTCGCCCGCACCCTCCTGCATCACAACAATCATGTTTGGTCCCGAATACCCTACTATAGCGGGCCGCGTGCGCCGATCCGCTCCAACCCGGGCTTGATATGATTACGACGTGCGCCGCCCATCCGGCCACGGGTCGCGCGTCGATCAGGAGGAGACTTGCCCGAGATTCAAGACCCCACGAAGGTGAGCGGCGCCAAACTGGTGAAGCCGATTCCAGAGCGCATGAACCAGACCGGCCCGACCTGCGGGCTGTACGCGTTGAGCATCGTTATCCGCTTCTGGTATTCGCTCATCCAGCAGAAGGGGAGCCAACCGGCGTTCCAGGAGCCGTCCACGCGCGGCGCGGCGAGCGACCTGACGCTCAAGGAAAGATTGAACGCCGAAATTCGCGCGCGCGGCGGCCAGGCGTCGCTCAATCCAGTGAAATTCAGCGGAGTGAAGCTGCCCGCCAACGATCTGCTTCAGATTGCCGAGACGCTCGGCTCGCGCGTGGGCGAAGTGATGGACGCGGACGGACTCGCCGAGATTGCCCGTCGCGCGAAGCTCGAGGCTTGGATCGCGCGCTGGAACGAGCCCTCCGACATGTTCGACCTGATCCGCCATCACATCGATCGGAACATGCCGCTGATTGTCTGCTACGACAATACTGACACCGGCGATCCGGGCGCCGTGAACCACGGAGCGCGCGCGCACTGGGCGGTGATCTTCGGCTACGTGGACGAGACGCCGCGGCGGCTGCTTGTGACGCATGGCTGGGGCGACTACTACTTGTGGAGCTCCGAGGCGCTGCTCGCGTCAAATCAACAGATGGATCATTTCGGCAAGTGGGGCACGTGGTATCGCACGAGCGATCGTAAAACCGCCAAAGCCAACTGGGACGGACCGGGCGTGCCGAAGGCCCCGTCGAAGCTGCCGTCCAAGGATGCGCCGAGTCTCGACCGTGCGACGCCCAAGGACAAGGTCGCGGGCTTCTTCATCTCGCACGAGATGGACGTCAAGAACCAGTTCGTGATCGTTGCGCCGCCGGGCGTCACCGACTATTCGCCCCCATCCGGAGTCGCGACGACGATCTCCGGAACGTCCGGCGTGGGCCAGACGTATTAGCGCTTCAGACCACCAGCATGCAGTCGCCGTAGGAGTAAAACCGGTATCCGGCGGCGGCCGCGTGGCGATAAGCGGCGAGCGTCAACCCGGTTCCCGCGAAGGCGCAGACGAGCATCAGCAGGCTCGATCGCGGCAGATGAAAGTTGGTGAGCAGCGCGCCGGTGGCTTCGAACGCGAAGCCGGGCGAGATGAACAGATCGGTTTCGCCGCTTCGTCCGCGCCACGCGCTTTCGATGGCGCGCACGCTGGTGGTGCCAACCGGGACGCGGCGCGCGGCGGAGCGGATGACGCGCCAGTTGGCCTCGTCGATCGAGAACGCCTCCGCGTGCAGGCGCACGTCCTCGACGCGTTCGGCGCGCAGCGGCTGGAAGGTGCCGAGCCCGACGTGAAGCGTGACGCATGCGATCGCGGCGCCGGCGGCCTGGCACGCGGCGAGAACCTCGGGCGTGAAATGCAGGCCGGCGGTGGGGGCCGCGGCGGAGCCTGCGTGGCGCGCGAACACGGTCTGATAGCGCTCACGATCCGCGGGCGTGTCCGCGCGCTTGAGATACGGAGGCAGCGGGACGTGCCCGGTGCGCTCGATCCATGCGCGCACGTCGCCGGCGTAATCGAAGCGGATGGTGCGCTCGCCGGATGCCGAGCGTCCGGTAATCTCGGCTTCGACTTCGCCGAAGCGGAGGCGTGTGCCGCGCGCGAGCTTGCGGCCGGGCTTCACGAGGGCGAACCACTCGGCATCCCCGCCGCGCGCCGTGGGCCGGAGCAGCAGCGCCTCGACCTCGCCGGGCGCGCCTTCGCGACGGCCGAGCAGGCGGGCGGGGAACACCCTCGAATCGTTCAGCACGAGGCAATCGCCCGGGCCGAGATATTCCGGCAGATCGCGGAACGAGCGGTCGTGCCAGCGGCCGGCCCCGCGGTCGAGAACCAACATGCGCGAGGCGGCGCGATCGGCGAGCGGCTCGCGGGCAATGCTCTCTTCAGGCAGAGGGAAGTCGAAGTCGTCGACGCGCAAGAACTTACAATAACAACGTGGCGGCGGAGCGGATTCTCGGCATCGAGTCGTCCTGCGACGAAACGGCGGCGGCGGTGGTGGCCGATGGGCGGCGCATCCTTTCCTCGGTTGTCGCCTCGCAGCTCGAGACGCACGGCCAGTACGGCGGCGTTGTGCCGGAGCTCGCCTCGCGCGAGCATCTGCGAGCGATCGTGCCGGTGGTCCGCGCGGCGCTCGAACAGGCCGGCGCGGCGTACCGCGATCTGGCGGCGATCGCGGTAACCGAGGGGCCGGGGCTTGCCGGGTCGCTACTGGTGGGCATTACGTACGCCAAGGCGTTGTGCGCGGTGACAGGTCTGCCGCTGATCGCGGTCAATCATCTCGAAGGGCATATTCACGCGGTGCAGCTCGAAGCCGCGGCCGCGCTCGAATTTCCCGTGCTGGCGCTGGTTGTCAGCGGCGGGCACACGCATTTGTTCGAAGTACACGAGGGGTTCGGCTACCGCCTGCTTGGCAAGACGCGCGACGACGCGGCGGGCGAGGCCTACGACAAAGTGGCGAAGCTGCTGGGCTATCCGTATCCGGGCGGTCCGGTCATCGACCGGCTCTCCCAATTCGGCGATCCGCGCGCGGTGCGGTTCACCTCGCCGAAGATGAAGGGCAACGCGCTCGATTTCAGCTTCAGCGGGTTGAAGACGGCCGTGCTGCGATGGGTGGAGGCGCGTGGGATGGATGAGGAGATTGCCGCGCGCCGGCGGCTCCACGGCGCATCGCTCGAGGAACTGCGAGCCGCGACGCCGCGGGCCACGCTCGATCTGCTCGCGTCGTTTCAGGCGAAGGTGATCGGCGAACTCGTGCGGCGCGTGCAGGCGTCCGCCGGCGAAATCGGCGCCCGGTCGATCGTCATCGCCGGAGGGGTCGCCTGTAACGCCGGGCTGCGCGAGGCGGCGGCACGTCTGGCGGGCCCGCCGGTCTGGTTCCCAACCGCCGCGTTATCGACCGACAACGCCGCCATGATCGCCGCTGCGGCGTACCCGAAGCTGCTGCGGCGCGAGTTCGCCGATTCGACGCTGGCGGCGAAGGCGTCGCTTGCGCTGGCCTGATGCGCGGGAGAATCATCGAGACATGGACGATCTGACTGGACGTGTGGCGCTCGTAACGGGCGGGAGCCGGGGGCTGGGGCGCGCGATCGCCCTGGGCCTGGCGCGGGCGGGCGCCGACGTGGCCGTCAACTATCGCGTGAGCGCCGCGGCGGCCGAGGAATTGGCCGGCGAGATTCGCGCCATGGGCCGCCGGGCCGCGGCGCTTCAGGCCGATGTGGGCGACCCAGGGCAGGCGCGCGGGCTGGTGGCGGCCACACTCGAGGCGCTCGGCCCGGCGGTGATTCTCGTCAACAACGCGGGCATCGGGCGGCCGCTGGCGCTGGACGCGATCGCCACCGAAGATTGGGACGAGACCCTGCGCGTGAACCTGAGTTCGGCGTTTCACGTCACGCAGGCCGCGCTCCCCGCGATGCGCGCCATACGCTGGGGCCGCATCGTCAATCTCGCGTCGGTGGCCGCGCACGTGGGCGGCGTGGTTGGCCCCCACTACGCCGCGTCGAAGGCCGGTCTGATCGGCCTCACGCACTCCTACGCCGCGCTGCTCGTCAAGGAAGGGATCACCGCCAACGCCATCTCGCCCGCGTTGATCGACACCGATATGGTGCGCTCGAACCGCCTCGCCTCGCCCGAGCGGATTCCCGTGGGGCGCTTCGGCACGCCGGAGGAGACGGCCGAAGTGGCCGTGATGCTCGCGCGCAACGGCTACATCACCGGCCAGACCATTCACGTCAACGGCGGCTGGTACATGAGCTGAGCGGCGGCGCGATTCGGCGCTACCCTGAAAGAATGAAACGAACCGCATCCGCCGAATGGGCCGGCACGATCATGCAAGGCGCGGGAACGATCTCGACCGAGAGCGGCGTCCTCCAAAAATCGCCCTACTCGTTCCAGACACGCTTCGCCTCGGGCGTGGGAACCAACCCGGAAGAGCTTGCCGCCGCGGCACACGCGGGCTGCTTCTCGATGGCGCTGTCGCTGATCCTCGAACAGGCGGGCATGAAGCCCGAGCGGATCGAGACGAAGGCGACGGTGACGCTCGAGAAGGACGGCGCCGGGTTCTCGATCACCGGCAGCCATCTGGACGTCAAGGTGAAAGCGCCGGGCGCCGAGCCTGCGGCGTTTCAGAAGGCCGCCGAGGACGCCGAGAAGAACTGTCCCATATCGAAATTATTTCGCGCGCCGATCACCATGAACGCGGTGCTCGAAAGTTAGCGCGCCTCTGGCTCCGATGTTGCGCCGATTCGCCGTGGCCGCGTTGTGCGCGTCCGCCCTGCTTGCCCGCGTTCCCGCGCCGCCGCGGCTGCGTCTGCCGGCGGCGGCCCGCCCGGTGAGCTACGACGTGGATCTGACGATCGTGCCCGGCGCCGAAACATTTCAGGGCTCGATTGTTATCGCGATCGATTTTCTCGAACCCACGAAGCTGTTGTGGCTCAACGCCACGGAGTTGCACATCGTCTCGGCGCGGCTCGACCGGGCGGGGCGCTCGCGCGCGGTCCGCGTGGTTCCCGGCGGCGGTCAGTTCGCCGGCTTCGCCTTCGATGCGGCGGTGACGGGCCATGCCGTGCTTCATGCCGCCTACACGGGCCGCTTGAGCCGCACCAGCAGCGCGGGCGTGTTCGAGATGCGCGAGGACGGCCACTGGTACGTGTACACGCAGTTCGAGCCGTCGGATGCGCGCCGCGCGTTTCCCTGCTTTGACGAGCCTTCGTACAAGGCGATCTGGCGCATGACGCTGCATGTGCCCCGCGAGGACCTTGCGCTCGCCAATACGCCGCAAACTTCGGAGACCGGCGAGCCGGGCGAGCGCAAGCGCGTGACGTTCGCGCCGACGCAGCCGCTGGCGAGCTACCTGGCGGCTTTCGCCGTGGGGCCGTTCGAAGCCGTGAGCGCGGGCCGGCTGGGCCGCACGCCGCTGCGCGTGATCGTACCGAAGGGACACGCCGCCGAAGCCGCATTCGCCGTCGAGGCGATTCCGCAACTGCTCGATCTGCTCGAAAAGTACTTCGGCACGCCGTACCCGTTCGAGAAGCTGGACAGCATCGCGATGCCGGTGAGCGATTTCGCAATGGAAAACGCGGGGCTCATCACCTACGGCCAGAGCCTGCTGCTGGCCAGCGAATCCGGCGACACGATCCTGCGCCGGCGCGAGTTCGCCGTGACGGCCGCGCACGAGATGGCGCACCAGTGGTTCGGCGACGAGGTGACCACGCCCTGGTGGGACGACATCTGGCTGAACGAGGCGTTCGCGACGTGGATGGAGAGAAAAATCACCGGGGAATGGAAGCCGGCCTGGGATCTGGACGTGCGCCGGATCTCGGAGAGCCAGGGCGCGATGGGGCTTGACAGCCTGGTAAGCGCGCGCCGCATCCGCGAGCCGATCGCGTCGAACGACGACATCGCCAACGCGTTCGACGGGATCACGTACCAGAAGGGCGCGGCGGTGATCTCGATGTTCGAGAACTGGATCGGGCCGGAGATTTTCCGGCGCGGCGTCGAGGGCTATCTGGCCCGCTATCGCGGAGGGAACGCGACTACGGCGCAGTTTCTGGCGGCCATCGGCGAGGCCGCCGGAAAAGACGTGGTGCCGGCGTTCAACTCGTTTCTCGATCAGGCGGGCGTTCCGCTGGTGCGCGTGGCGCTCGACTGCTCGGGCGGCGCGCCGCGGATTGCGTTGAGCCAGAGCCGCTTCCTTCCGCCCGGAGCGCCGCCCTCGCCGGCGGCGATGTGGCGCATTCCCGTCTGCGTGCGCTACGCAACCGGCGATGGAACCGCGGCCGAGTGCGAGTTGCTCGATGCGCCTCGGGCGGAGTTCCCGCTGAAGGCGGCGCGCGGCTGCCCGGCGTGGATGCTCGCGAACTCCGGCGAGTACGGCTACTATCGCGTGGCCTATCAAGGCGGTCTGCTGTCCCAGACGCTGGCCGATGCGGGCGCGCATCTTACGCTCGGCGAGCGCGTGGGTGAGCTTGAGAATCTCGAGGCGCTGGCCGAGGCCGGCCAGGCGCCGGTGGCCGAGGCGCTCGGTCAGGTGCGCGTGTTTCGCGGAGCGCCCGAGCGGCAGGTGGTGGAAGCGGCGGCCGGCATTGCGTCGATCCTCAAATCGCGCGCCGTGGCCGGCGATCTGCGGCCCGCGGCGTCGCGCTTCATCCGGGACGCCTTTGGCTCACGCGCCGAAGCGTTGGGCTGGAAAGCCCGGCCGGGCGACGACGACGACACGAAGCTGCTTCGTCAGGAGTTGGTTCCGTTCGTGGCTTCGGAGGGCGATGACCGGCCGCTGGCGGCCGGCGCGCGGGAGCTGGCCGCGCGTTGGCTCGACGACCGCTCGGCCATCGACCCCAACATGGAAAGCTCTGTGCTGACTACCGCGGCGGAGTTCGGCGATCGGGCGCTGTTCGACCGGTTCCTCGCGGCCGTCCGCTCCGCGAAGGCGCGCGGCACACGCGAGCACCTGTTCGAGGCGCTCGGATCGTTCCGCGATCCGGCCATCGCCGCGAAGGCGCTGGACCTGCTGCTCACGGGCGAGTTCGACGCGCGTGAGGCGTTCGATGCGCTGCTGTTCGGCCCCTTGCGCTATCCCGAGACCCGCGCGATGCCGTTCGAGTTCGTCACGAAACACGCCGATGAACTCGCCGCGAAGATCCCTCGCGAGGTGGGTGAGGACTTCGCCGCCAGCCTGCCGTTCACCGGCGGAGCGTTCTGCGGCGCCGCGCGGCGGGAAGAGGTGCGGGCCTTCTTCGCGCCCCGCGCCGCGCACTATACGGGCGGCCCGAGAAACCTCGCCCAGACCCTCGAGGAGATCGACGATTGCAGCGCGCGTCGTGCGGCTCTCGCGCCGGGGTTGACCGCGTTCCTGCGAAGCTACTAACGGCTCAGGCGAGCGACGACCCGGCCGGCGGGACCAGGATCGAGCCGGGCGGCGGATTGTTCGGGTTATAGGACGCAAAACCGGGGAAGTTCAGGCCGGGCGCCACCTGGATCGGAGCCTGCCCCATCGCCGGCACCCAGGTGTAACCATACTGCTGGCGAAGCGCGGTGGTCTTCGCGGCATCCCAGCCCCACACCATGATCGGCATGTCGATCTGATAGCCCTGGCTTGCAAGCTGCGTGGCCAGCGCCTGGCGCTGCGGCTCGCTGGTGATCTGGCGAAGCTGCTGCACGGCCGCGGGCTGCGCATTCCAATAGGCGTCGTCGGCGGCATTGGGCGTGTACCAGGTTGTGGGAATGCCGGTGGCGGTGCTCGCCGGCGTGGATGCCGATGTCGACAAGGCCGGTGTCGCCTTGACCGGTGTCGTGGATGCGGCGGTTGCCGCGGAGGGCGCCGTCGTCGCGGTCGACGCCGCCGACGAATTATTGCCGGGCAACGTGAAGCTGACAAGAAGTTGTCCGTTCGAGCCCGCGCCGCCCGTGCTGATCTGGAAGTTATTCGGGCCGATGCCGAGCTGCTGGAGCACCGAACTGAATGCGGTGGCGAACGCCTGTTCGATGCTGGAAAGATTCGTGTTCGCGCCGCCCGTGGACGAAGACGTGGGGACGAGCGGACTGGCGCCGGTGGCGTGCGGCGTGTGTGAAATAGGATTAAGCAAAAGCGACCTCCGCCGGGATTGAAGCATTTGGGGGGCCAAATGTTGCGCTTCCGCCACACAGGCGAAGCGCAGCCTGCAGGCGATCCGGCGGGCATCTGGTACGCTTAGGTTTCCTTCCTTTTATGTCTGACCGCAAGCTGCAGATCATCCCGCTCGGGGGCCTGGGCGAGTTCGGGATGAACTCGATGGCGCTCCGCTATGGCGACGATATCGTCGTGATCGACGCGGGCATGATGTTTCCCGACGCGGAGCTGCTGGGCGTGGATATCGTGACGCCGGACTTCGGCTATCTCGAACAGCATCGCGAGATGGTGCGCGGCCTGCTGCTCACGCACGGCCACGAGGATCACATCGGCGGCGTGCCGTTCCTGTTGTCGCAGATGGATGTGCCCGTGTACGGCACGGCGTTCACGCTGGCGCTGGTGGCGCGGCGCCTCGAAGAACATGACCTGCTCTCGAAGGCGCGGCTGAACACGATCAAGCCGGGCACGAAGCTCGAGCTCGGTCCGTTCTCGGTCGAGTTCATTCACGTCACGCACTCGATCGTTAGCTCGGTTGCGCTCGCCATCACCACGCCGCTGGGCGTAATCATTCACACCGGCGACTTCAAGGTCGATCCCACGCCCACCGACAACGAGCTGTTCGATCTGCACACGCTGGCCGATTACGGCAAGCGCGGCGTGCTGCTGCTGTTGAGCGACTCGACTAACGTCGACCGGCCCGGCTACACGGAGAGCGAGCGCGCCGTGCGCCCGCGCCTCGAGGACATCTTCAACCGCGCCGAGCGGCGCCTGGTGATCTCCTGCTTCAGCTCGAGCATTCATCGCCTGCAGCAGATCCTCGATCTGGCGGCCGAATACGGACGGAAGGTCGCGTTCCTCGGCCGCAGCATGCTGAGCGTCACCGAGATCGCGCACGGCCTCGGCCTGCTGCACATTCCCGATTCGATACTGCTGCGGCCGCAGGACATCATGCAGGCGAACCCGGCCAAGGTCGTGGCCGTGGTGAGCGGCACGCAGGGCGAGCCGATGTCGTCGTTGTCGCGCGTGGCGGTCGATAATCACAAGCACCTGACCGTGCAGCCGGGCGATACGGTGGTGCTCAGCTCGCGCATCATCCCCGGCAACGAGACGGCGATCTACCGGATGATGAATCACCTGGCGCGCCGCGGCGCCGAGATCGTCTACGGCTCGACCAATCCGCCCGTGCATGTCTCCGGACACGCCTCCGAAGAGGAGCTCAAGCTGGTGATGAACCTGGTGCGGCCGAAGTATTTCGTGCCCGTGCATGGCGAATACCGCCAGCTTGCGCGGCACGCCTCGCTTGCCTCGCACCTGCACCGGCTGGGGCTTGAACAGTCCTTCGTGCTCGAGACCGGCGACACGCTCGAGATCGACCGCCAGGGCGCGCGGCGCGGCCCGAAAGTGGCCGTGGGCCGGGTTTGCATCGACTCGGGAACGATCGACGAAGTGGTCGAGGACATCGTCATCCGCGACCGCCGGCATTTGTCCGAGGACGGCTTCGTGCTGCCGATCATCGCCATCAACAAGCACTCGGGCAAGAGCGAGGCGCTGCCGGAGATCGTCAGCCGCGGCTTCATGTCGTTTGAAGACGGCTCGGGACTGCTGCGCGAGGCGCGGCTGGTGGTGGCGAAGACGCTCGAATCGTCGTCGGACGAAGAGCGCACGGACTGGGGCGTGATGCAGGAGAAAATTCGCGCCGACCTGAAGCGGTTCCTCATCAAACAGACTTCGCGGCGGCCGCTGATCATGCCGGTGATTCTCGAGGTCTGAAACGCCCCCGCCCGGCGGTACTCTGGAAGGGTGAACGTCGAAACAATCGAGTTGACCGACGCGTCGGGCTTCAAGGGGACGGCCGAGCGGCTGCTGGCGCCCGCCAGCGAAGCGGAGCTGGCCGCGATCCTGCGCGAAGCGGGCGCGGGCCGCGTGCCGGTGACTATTCTTGGATCGCGCACCGGCATCACCGGCGGATCGATGCCGCGCGCCGGCTGGGCGGTGTCGATGGAGAAGTTCCGCCGGATCGAGATTCGCGAAGGCTCGGCCGTGTGCGGCGCCGCGGTCACGCTGACGGACCTGCAGGCCGAGGCGGCGAAGACGAACCAGTTCTATGCGCCGGACCCGACCGAGTGGACGGCGAGCGTCGGCGGCACGATCAACACGAACGCCAGCGGCTCGCGCAGCTTCAAGTACGGCTCGACGCGGCGCCACGTGTTGGGCCTGCGCGTGGCGTCGATGGACGGCGCGGTGCGCGAGTACCGGCGCGGAGAGGCGATCGATTTCGCGGTTCCGGAATTGCCGCTGCCGAAGACGACCAAGTGTACGGCCGGCTATCCGCTGCGGCCAGGCATGGATTGGATCGATCTGTTCTGCGGCTCCGAGGGAACCCTGGGCGTGGTGATCGAGGCCGAATTGAAGCTGCTGCCGAAGCCGGCTTCGCTGCTATCCGGCGTGGTGTTCTTCCGCGGCATGGGCGAGGCGCTCGACGCGGTCGACGCGTGGCGAGGCGTCGAGGGCCTCCGCATGCTCGAGTTCATCGACTCGAACACGCTCGACCTGATGCGGCCGGCGTATCCCGAGATTCCGGACGAGGCGCGCGGCGGCCTGATGATCGAAAGCGAGAACCCCGATGCGGATGCGTGGGTCGAGCGGCTCGAAGCCGCGAACGCGCTGCTCGAATCGTCGTGGTTCGGCGAGACGGACCGCGACCGCGAGCGCTTCCGCGTCTTCCGCCACGGCGCGCCCGAGCGCGTCAACGAAACGGTGATCCGCCGCGGCTTCCTGAAGCTGGGATCGGATTTCGCCGTACCCATCGAGCGCAGCCGCGAAATGGCGGACTATTATTATGCGATCCTCAAAGAACGCTGGCCCGGGCAGTATGTAGTTTACGGCCATGCCGGTGACGGGCATCTGCACGTGAACCTGATGCCGGCGGGCGCGGAAGAGAACCGGCTCGGCAACGAGCTCATGAAGGAGTGGGCGCGGCGTGCGGTGGCGATGGGAGGTACGGTGTCGGCCGAACACGGCTTGGGGAAGCGCAAGTCGCATTTTCTCAGGCTGCAATACAGCGACGCCGGGATCGAGGCGATGAAGGATGTCAAGCGGCGTCTCGATCCGGACTGGCTGCTCGGGAATGGAAATCTGTTCCCGGGGGATTAAACAAATGGGTGCGTCCGGTTAAGACCGAGTCCGTGGGACAAACCCTTGCGTACAATAGTAGACCGGCGGTAGAATTTCGAGAATCCAAGTTGGGAGGAGAATATCCGAATGAAGAAGCTTTTTGTTTCCGTTTCCCTGGGATCGATGATGGCCCTGAGCGCCTTTGGCGCGACGTGGTCCGGCACGATCTCCGACTCGATGTGCGGCGCCAAACACGCCGATGGGGCGGCCAAGGACCAGAAGTGCGTGGAGACCTGCGTCAAGGAACACGGCGCCGCGCCAGTGTTACTTGTGGGTGACAACATCTACAAGATCTCCGACGACTCCAAGGACAAGGTCATGACGCTCCTGGGTCAAAAGGTATCCGTCACCGGCAAGCTCGCCGGCGACACGGTGACCATTAAATCAATCAAGGCGCTGTAATTCCGCTTTCTCCAAGACGGAATCGTGGTCCGGACGCCCCCTAAGCGGGGCGATCCGGACCCTTTTGTTTTCGCTTTAGGCGAGCGCGGCGGCTTCGAGGCCCATCTTCGCGTACCAGGGCTTGGCGGGCTTCAGCGCGGCATTCACCGCGTCGATATTCTTGATGCCTTCGGTCGAGAGCCAGTCCTCGAGCGCCTTCACGCCGTGCTTTCCGTAGACCGGAATGCCGTTCTTCCACGTAGCGCGTCCGCAGAGCACGCCGGAAAAATCGGTGTCCGCTTCGCCGGCCATGGTGAGGTTCTCGATGAATACCTCGTTGTCGACGCCGGCGCTCAGGTAGATGAACGGCTTCGTCGCAACTTCGGCGGCGCGGCGGAAGAACTCGACCGCCTCTTTCCACGTGTAGGCCTTCTGGCCCTTGTACACCTTCGAGCCCTCGACGTATTCGGCGTTGATCGGCACCTCGACCTTTAGCACGTCGACGAGATAGGCGGGTTTCGAGAACTCCTTCATCGCGCCCGTGACGAGTTCGGGCTTCTGGCGCGCGAATTCGAGTCCCTTCTCGTCGCCGCCCAGCGGGTCGTAGCTGACGAATTCGAGGAAAAAGGGAATCTCGTGGTGCTCGCACTCGGCGCCGATGCGCTCGACGAAGGCGTGCTTGATGTCGTTGACGTCCTTGTTGTCGCGGACGCTGTAGTAGAGCAGGATCTTGACGGCATCGCCGCCCATGTCGAGGATGCGCTTCACCGACAGATGAGGCAGCAGATCCGGCAGGCGGCCCGGGCGCGTGTTGTCGTAGCCGCTCTCTTCATAGGCGAGCAGCAGGCCGGCGTTGCGGCTGCGGGCGGCGGCGGCTTCCAGGCCAAACTCGGGGTCGAGCAGGATGGCGCTTGCGTGCGGCGTCAATACGCGCGACACGGCGACTTTGAACTCGGACATCATTTCGTACGTGACGGCGCCTTCTTCGACGCCCTTCGCCTTCGCGATGGACTTGCGGAGGCTGCCGCGCTGATCCATGGCCGCCGCGGCGATCACGCCGCGCGAATCCGACAGCGCCTTGAGATGGCGTAGCTTTCCTGCGGACAACTGCATCATTGCTCCTTTTCTTCGTTGGAAGAACCGTAAATTGCTTCTCCTTGAGTATAACGGCCCGAGGGCGGATGCGCCGCTCGCAAGCCCTCAAGCCGGTGGCTTGCGCAAGGCCGGCAGCGCTCCCCCCTGGGCGTGGTGTATAGGGCCTGGGGCGCCATCGTAAAATTCGCTTGACACGGCGCGTGTAACCGTTTAGTATTAGCCAAACGGTAACCGCTTGCACTATTCTGCTCGGTGTGAGGTGGGGTCAACGCCGTTAATATAGGGTCCTCTACGTAGGAGGGGGTTATGCTTCGTTCTGTTGTTTCGCGGGTTCTGCTGGCCGGAATCCTGTTGAGTTTGCCGCTGCTCGCGCAACGCGACATGGGCACGATCGTGGGTACCGTCCTTGACGCACAAGGCGCGGCGATTCCCGGCGCTACGGTTACGATCACGGAAGCCGCCACGGGGTTGAAGTACGTCGTGACGACGAGCACTACCGGTGACTATGTCCGGCCGGCGCTGAAACCCGGAACCTATTCCATTGCGGTGGATGCCCAGGGCTTCCGCCGGGCCGAGCAACAAAACGTGACCATCAACGGCGGCGACCGCGTTGGTGTGCCGTTCACGCTGCAGGTTGGCGACGTTACGCAAAGCGTGGAAGTGACCGCCGCGGCGCCGCTGCTCCAGACAGAGAGCACGGTGATCGGCCAAAACATTGGATCGAAATCGGTCGAGACGCTGCCTTTGGGCGGCCAGCGCACGATTTCGTTCCTGGCGCAGCTTTCTCCCGGCGTGCAGCCGGCGGAGAACGGCGCGCGTGACGCGCTCGGCGGCGGTTTTTCGGCCAATGGCGTGCGCTCGAACGGCCAGAACAACTTCCTGCTGAACGGCGTCGACAACAACGTCAACGTCATCGACTTCTTAAACCAGACGGCGTTCGTGGTTAGTCCGCCGCCGGAAGCGGTCGGCGACATGACGATTCTGACGAACGGATACAACGCAGAGTACGGACGCGGCGCGGGCGGCGTGATGAACGTGAACATCAAGAGCGGAACGAACGAGATCCACGGCGAGTTGTGGGAATACCTGCAAAACACCGACTTGAACGCTAACTCCTGGGAGCGCAACAAGGCCGACGAAGCGCGCGGTCCATTCCACCAGAACCAGTTCGGCGCTGACATCGGCATGCCGATCGTCAAGAACAAGCTGTTCTTCTTCGGCGACTATCAGGGAACGCGCATCTCCAGCGTGGGCGGCGCCGTCCAGAATCTCGGCTACGGCGGATACTACACCATTCCGACGCCGGCCATGAAGCAGGGCAACTTTTCAGCCGCGGGCGATCCGATTTACGACCCGGCGTCTACGACGCAGCTCCCGAACGGGACGTATACCCGCACGCCGTTTCCCAATAACACCATTCCGCAGAGCCGCTGGGATCCGGCCGCGTCCAAGATCATGGCGCTGTACCCGAATCCGAACCAGCCTTACACCACTTACGGCCAGAACGACTACTTCGTCTCCACGCCCGGCGACCTGACCACGGATGGCGGCGACATGCGCATGGACTATCACATGAGCGACAAGAACTCGGTGTTCGGCTCGATGAGTTGGGATAACACGTATAAGGCGAATGTGTCGCCTTTCCCCGGCGCTCTGAACGGTGGGAACTTCTCCGGCATCAGCGAAGAAGACCTGAGCCGCAACGGGCAGTTGAGTTTTACGCGGGTTTGGACTCCCAGCATCGTATCGGAATCCCGCCTGAGCTTCACCCGCCTGGTGACGGCGCGCGCCGGGGCGGACCAGAGCGTGAACGACTACTCGGCGTTCGGCATCGGTGGCTACAACCCGACCACGGCGACCAACGGCGGCCTGCCGCAGATCGACCTCGGCCGCTACAACCAGATCGGCTCCAACGACTGGCTGCCCTCGCTCGAATACAGCAACGTTTGGGACTTCGTCCAGAACGTCTCGATCACTCACGGCTCACATAACTTCAAGTTCGGCTTCGAAGCGATGAAAATCGGGTTCCCGTTCTTCCAGGTGCCGTATCCGCACGGCGAAATCGGCTTCGCGCAGACCCAGACCCAGTTCCCTTCCGCCGCGTTTAACGGCGTCACCGGCAATGAGATGGCCTCGTTCCTGCTCGGCAACGTGAACTTCGGCCAGATTTCGACCAACAACTTCATCGACTCCTGGCAGTACACCATGTCCGGATACGCTCAGGACGACTGGAAACTGACGCCGAAGTTGACCTTGAATCTGGGTATCCGTTACGATGTCTTCTCCCCGATCTCGGAAGGCTTTGGCCGCCAGTCGAACTTCGACTTCCAGAACCAAACTCTCTACATCCCCAGAGGCAAGGATCAGAACGCGCCGCTGCCGCCGAACTTCGCCACCGCGTTTCCCCAGGTGCAAGTTTCGCGTGGCCAGGTCTCCCCGTTCCTTATTCCGTTTAACATGGATGATTTTGGTCCCCGTATCGGTATTGCGTATCGCCTCCGCGAAAAAACGGTCTTGCGCGTGGCGTACGGCATCTTCTACGGCGGTTTGGAAAACCAGGGCGGCAATCCCAACCGCGGCGAGTCGGTTCCGTTTAACGAGTCGCCGAACCTGTCCCAGCCAGGGGGCCTGAGCATCTACCAGAACAACCCCTATTTCCCGGGCGGGTTCGCGGGTGGCTTCCCGAGCAATGTTTTCACTCTGCCCGCGCCGATTTCGTTCCGCGGCGTAGCCACCGACTTTCAGGCTTCGATGGTGCAGAAGTGGAACTTCGCGATCCAACAGGAATTGCCGTGGCAATCGTCGATTGAAGCCGCTTACGAGGGCAACCACCAGTCGCACCAGCTTTTGCAGCCGGACTTCAACGGCGTCCCGAACTTCGGGTCGCTGAATCCGCCAAGCGCCAACTCGCTGCGGCTCTATCCGGATCTTGGCGGCATCTCGGGCACGGCTTCGAACGGCTTCGGCAACTACAATGCGTTCACGCTGAACTTCATCAAGCACGCCGGCAGCGGCTTGAACCTGACGGCGGCTTACACCTGGAGCCACACGCTGGCCAACAGCGGCACGACGCTCAGCGGCTCGCCGGGCTTTGGATACCTGAATAACCTGAACCTGGCGACCTCGTACTCGGACGCCGCCTGGGACATCCCGCAGACCTTCCACGCTGGTTTCAACTGGGAAATCCCCTTCGGCAAGGGTAAGGCTTGGGGAGCGAACATGAACAAGTTCGCGAACACGCTGATCGGCGACTGGTCGATGGACGGCATCTGGACGCTGAACTCCGCGATCGGTCCGTTCACCCTCCGCGACAATACGTGTCAGGGAATTTGGGCCTCGTGCCTGCCAAGCGTTGTGCCCGGCATGAGTTCAAACGCCGCTCCGCCCAACGGCCGCAACCCGAACGAGTGGTTCAACACCGCGAACATCATCGCGACGGACGCGATGAGCTACGGCGACATCGGCCTTCAGTCGATGCTCGGACCGCCGGAACGGGTGCTGAACCTGGCGCTGACCAAGCAGTTCGACCTTACGGAACGCTTCAAGGTGCAGTTCCGCGCCGAAACGTTCAACATGGCGAACACACCCCAGTACAACTACCCGAACAACAACCGGTACGCTACGACGTTTGGCCAGGTTACGAGCACGCTCCCGAGCAGTAACCGGGAGTACCAGTTCTCGCTCCATTTCCTGTTTTGACGTGATTTAGAGCTGCGCACGACCCCCACACCGCACACCACAACGGCCTTCTTCCGGAAACGGGGGAGGGCCGTTGCGGCGTTAGGGAGGTAGGATTGAAGGGAATGACAAACGGTTTGAACAAGCGCCAGTTTTTGCGGCTGGCGGGTTTGTCGATCGCGGACACGATTCTGCCGAATGCGCTCGGCGCGGCGACCGAACCGGGGCAGGCGAAGACGCACAAGGTGATTCTGGTCACCTTCGGCGGCGGGGTGCGGTACTCGGAGACGTTCGCCGATACGGGGCTGCACAACATTCCGCGGATGGCGGCGCTGCGCAAGGACGGGTACTTCTTCCGCAACTGCGTCAACTCGGGCGTGTTGAGCCATTTCAATTCGACGGCGAGCATCGTTACCGGGAACTGGCAGCGGGTGGACGATTTTGGATTCCAGCCGCCGAGCGGGGCGACGCTGTTCGAGTTGTTTCGCAAGCAGACGGGCGCCGGGCCGCTGGATGCGTGGACGATTGCGACGAACAAGAGTTTTGCCACGATGGGCTGGGGGTCGGACCGTGAGCTGGGCGAGGCGTACGGCGCCAATGTGGTGCTGCCGAAGCAGCTACTTCTCGGGGCGGTGCAGGATGTGGTGGCGCAGCGGAAGGGCGAGGGAGTCGCGAGCCGCGAGAATGTGTACCGGCAGCTCGAGGGCCTGCTCAGTGAAGGATACGAGGGCGTCGGCTGGACGATTTTCAAGCAGGGGCGGGATCTGGACGGGCACGTGAAGAAGACGCTGCTGCGCGGGCTGACCGATTACATCAACGGTCCGGACGCGCCAAGCTCGGGCGACGAGCTGACGCTGTTTTTGACCACCGAGGTCATGCGGGAGTTTGCGCCGCGCCTGATGCTGGTGAACTTCTGGGACATGGACGTGGCGCACTGGGGTTCGTACTCGCTGTACCTGGGCGCGATTACGCGGACGGACCGGCTGTGCGGCATGCTGTGGGATGAGGTGCGGAAGAACCCGCAGTACAAAGACGTGACGACGATGCTGATTCTGCCCGAGTTAGGGCGCGATGGGGACTTCGACGCGGCGAACGGGTTCTTGAACCACCGGAGCGGCGACCCTTCCTGCCGCAACGTGTGGCTGATGGCGTTGGGCGCGGGCGCGCATGCGGGCGAGACGGAGCGGCCGGTGTCGCACGTGGACGTTTGCGCGACGGCGCTTGAGATTCTGGGTGTGAACGCGGGCGGGATGGCGGGGCGTCCGCTGAAGGAACTGATGCTGTGAGGGTGGTTGTGTAATGGCGGCGGAAAGTTTCCACGTTTCTCCGAGTCTGCAGGCGCTGATCGATAAGGGGCTGTTCGACCGGCTGCCGCCGACGTTTTCCAACTACTTTTTCGAGCAGTTTCGAGGCTGGGACACGCTGTTTCCGGCCGAGCGGAGTTACTTCGAACGGTTGTTCGGATTGCTCGATGCGCATCCGGTGACGGAAGTGGACGCGCTATTCGCGCCGATCCGGGCGCTCGAGCAGAAGATGGGCGTGAACGAACTGCTGTGGCCGAAGCGGGAGTTCACGCTCGAGCAGGTGGATTTCCTGAACCGCAATCCGTACTATCCGCTGTGGCGGCACGAGGTGGTGCGGGTGTTCAACGTGCTTGACCCGATTCTGGACGCCGGGGTCGAGCGGCACGGGCATGCGCGGCTGGTGATCGAGATCGCGCCGGCGGACCTCGAGATGAGCGCGGAGCGGATGTGGCTGCGCATTGACAAGCACGGGGCGCGGGTGCCGCTGGACATCGGCGGCAACCCGGATGAGTTTCTGCCGCTGCTGCTGACCGGGGCGCCGAAGGCGGCGGGGAAGGCGACGCTGCTCGATGAGTATGCGGATTCGCATCCGCGGTACGAGGCCTGGGCGGTGGAGACCGGCACGCCGGTGGCGGGATTGCTGAAGAAGGGGTCGGGCGCGGTGAGCTACAGTTATGACCGGCTGTCGGCGTATCGCGAGCGGCTGATGGATGAGGTGAGGAAGCTGGTTTCGAGCGAGCAGATCCGCGGACCGAGGGAGTTGAGCGCGCGGCTGAAGCAGTTGAAGATTCTGGCGAACGAATCCGAGTTTGCCTCCGACCCGGTGCTGGCCGAGTTTGTGCGGGCGATCCTGTTGAGCGGAAACGGGACGCTGCTGCTGAACAACACATTTGCCGAGTGGGCGTCGGTGCAGGCGGTGCGGCGGGCGCGGCCCTCGATGTTGGCGGTGGGGTTCGGCATTCGCAGCAAGGTGAAGCCGTTCAGCAGCCTGCTGATTTATTCGGACCAGGACAAGGTGAACCCGGCGCCTTCGCAGGCCGACGTGCTGGGCTCGTATGTCGACCTCGAGGTCTTCCATCAGTACCTGTGGCAGGAGTTCGGGAAGTATCCGGAGTATCGCGACTCTACGGCGATGCTGTTTGTGGGCGACGGCGTGGAGGAGATGCTCGTCATTGCGCCGCCGGATTTCCCAGTGAAGCCGGCTGAGAAGCCGTGGAAGCTGGCCGATGTGCACTCGGCGATGCGCGAGTGGATGAACCTTTGAGGGGTCCGCGGCGGCGCGGCTTGAGCCGCAGGGGTTTTTTAGGCGGGCTCGCGCTGAGCGGATTCATTCGGCCGCACCGGGCGGACGCGAAACCATTTCCGATTGTTTTTCGCAAGCCGAATCCTTACGCGTCGCTCGAGCCGGCGATCGAGCCGGGACACGACGAGTTTGCGGGCGAAGTGGAGGCGGCGCGGCTCAAGAGCGCGCTCGAGCGCATGCTGCGGGGAGAAGGGATCGAACTCGCGGAAGGCTTTGCGGGGCGATCGCCGATGCCTTCCGGCTACGCGGCGGTGGGTGAGGAAATCCGCACGGCGGTGTATGAGGGAGCGGGCGCAGGGTTTCACGACGGCGTGCGGCGGTGGCTGGCTTCGATCGGCGCCATCCGGGGGGCGAGGGTTTATCCACTTCCCGAGGGGCGGGTGCGGTATGAGATCGCAAGCGAGAACGCGGGCGGGCTCGAATACCGGGTCGGGCATTGGGAGGTGAAGGCGCGCGGCGGGGCGATCGAGAACTTCCGGCCGATCGAGGAGACGGTGGCGCGCGGCGAGCGGCCCTGGATGCGGGAAGTGACGGCGGAGGCGTTCGCGGGCTGCGATTCGTTCGAGCGGCAACTGCGGCGAGGGATTCCGTACTGGCGAAGCCATCTGGACGCGGCGGCGGGCACCGACATTTACGGCAACCAGGGAATTTCCGCGGCGGACGTGGACGGCGATGGCGAGGACGAGATCTTCGTTTGCCAAAGCGGGGGATTGCCGAACCGTCTGTATAAGCCCGCCGGCGGGCGGATGCGCGATGTTACTCGCGAGGCGGGGCTGGACTTACTCGACGATACAAGCTGCGCGTTGTTCGCCGATTTCCGCAATTTAGGGCGGCAGGATCTGGTGGTGCTGCGCGGTTCGGGTCCGCTGCTGTATTTGAACGACGGGCGCGGGCGGTTCACGCTGAAGCCCGAGGCTTTTCAGTTTGCGAACCGTCCCCGGGGGAGTTTCACGGGTGCGGCGGCAGCCGATTACGACCGCGACGGAAAGCTGGATCTCTATCTGTGCTGCTACAGCTTCTTTGAGAGCGAGGACCAGTACCTGTACCCTCTTCCGTACCACGACGCGCGGAACGGACCGCCGAATTTCCTTTTCCGGAACCGGTTGACGGAGACCGGCGAAGGCCACTTCGAGGACATGACGAACGCGGTGGGCCTCGATGAGAACAACAACCGGTTCAGCTTCGCGCCGGCCTGGTGCGACTACGACGGGGACGGGTGGCCGGATCTGTACGTGGCGAACGATTTCGGCCGAAACAATTTGTACAAAAATGTCTCGGGGAAATTCCGCGATGTGGCGGCCGAGGCGGGGGTGGAGGATATCGGTCCGGGGATGAGCGCGGCGTGGTTCGACTACGACCGCGACGGCCGCGAGGATCTCTACATTTCGAATATGTGGACCGCCTACGGGAAGCGCGTGACGGCGGATGCGAACTTTAAGCCGCTGGAGGGGGGAAAGCTCAAGGCCGCGTATCACGGGCACACGAAGGGAAATTCGCTGTACCGGAACCGGGGCGACGGGAAGTTCGACTATCGCGGCGAAGCCGAGCGGGTGGAGATGGGGCATTGGGCGTGGTCGAGCGACGGAGTGGACTTCGACAACGATGGCGCGGCGGAGATTCTGATCGCCTGCGGGATGATGACGAACACGCGCGAGGACGATCTGGAGGGGTTCTTCTGGCGGCAAGTGGTGGCGCGGTCACCGGTGACGGCGACCCCTTCGGCGGCGTATGAGAACGGGTGGAACGCGATCAACCAATTCATTCGCGAGGAACACACGTGGAGCGGGCGGCAGCCGAACGTGTTCTATGCGCGGCGCGGCGGACGGTACCGGGACATGTCGGGCGTTTCGGGCCTCGATTTTTCTTCCGATGCGCGGACGTTTGCGGCGGTGGATCTCGATGGCGACGGGCGGATGGATGTCGTGGTGAAGAACCGTCTGGGTCCGCAGGTACGGGTATTCTTGAACGACTGCGGCGAGGGGAACCGGTCCATCGCGTTTGAGCTGCGGGGCGTGAAGTCGAACCGGGACGGGATCGGGGCGCGGGTGGAAGTGGACGGGGAAGCGAAGACGCTGCGCGCGGGGTCGGGATATCTCTCGCAACATTCCAAGCGGCTTTTGTTTGGACTGGGAAGGCGCGAAAAAGCCGAACGGGTGGAGATTGTGTGGCCGTCGGGAGAGAAGCGGGAGTTTCGGGATCTCGAGGCGGGGTTTGTTTACCGGATCGAGGAGGGGGCGGAGAAGCCCGAGAGAAGGGCGTTTCGCGCGCGGGCGCGGGATGGCGGAGCGGCGGGGATGGTTGCGGGAGATAACCGGGCGGGGTTCGCGGATACGTGGCTGCTCGATCCGCTGCCACTGCCGGATGCGCAGCGCGGGCCGGCGCTGTTGTGGGTGGACTCGGGGGCGAGTGCGCCGAAGCTCGATGGAGTGCCGGTGGTGTATGTCGACCTGGCTGCGCGGAAGCCGGACGTGGCGGCGGGGTACGCGCTGTTCCGGCGGTACTTGTTCGATCTGCGGGCTGAGTTCGAGCTTCCGCTTTTGTTGTTGATCGATGAGCGGGGCGAGGCGCGGAAGATTTATGCCAGCCCGCCGGAGGCGCGGCAGGTGCGGGAAGACCTGGCGGCGATGGCGAGCGGCGATCCGCTGAATCTGGGGCTGCCGTTCGCGGGCACGTATGTCCACCGGCCGCGAAGGAATCAGTTCCAGATGGGCGCGGCGTTTTTCTGGGCCGGGTATCCGGAACAGGCGCTCGAGTATCTAAACGAGGAAGTGCGGCGCTCGCCGGGGAACGGGATGGCTCTGATGGCGATCGGGCAGATTCATTTGGAAGCGGGGCGGACGGAGCAGGCGCGCGAGTTTTCCGAGCGCGCGCTCCAGGTGAACCCGAAGCTGGCGGCGGCCTGGAATACGATCGGCGGGGTGGAGATGGCGGGCAACCACCTGGATGCGGCGCTTACGGCGTATCGCAAGGCGGTCGACATTCAGCCCGACATGAAAGCGGCGGTGCTGAACGCGGCGCAGGTGGAGGCGAGGCTGGGGCATGCCGCCGGGGCGGAGAAGTTGTTCCTCCGTGCGATTGAGCTGGACCCGAAAGATTCGGACGCGGCGGATCAGTATGGGCTGCTGCTGGCCGGCGTTGGGCGTGCGGCGGAAGCGAAGACGTGGTTCGAGAAAGCGATTGAGCTGCAGCGCGACAACGCGAGCGCGATTAACAACCTGGGCGTGCTGTTCATGCAGTTGGGGCAGAAGCAGGATGCGGTGGCGGCGTTTCAGTATGGGTTGAAGGCCGCGCCGGACGGCGAAATGCTGTATCTGAATCTGGCGAAGATCTACGCGCAGAGCGGGGAACTGGAGCAGGCGCGCGACCTGATGCGGCGTCTGCTTGAGCGGCAGCCGGGAAACGCGACCGCGCTGCGCGCGCTGCGCGAGCTCGATCGGCGATAGTAGAAACGAGGATCGTCGTGCGCTGGCTGGTATTGGCGGGAATGCTTGCGGGAGTGGCGCCGCGGGCGCAGTCGCCCGAGGAAGCGGCGGCGAACGCGCTCACGGCCGGCGACGCCGCGCGTGCGGCCGAACTCGCGCGCGAGGGGATCGCGAAACACGACAGCGCGGCGCTGCACGACGTTCTCGGCAAAGCGGACGCGGCGCTCGACAAGAAGGGTGACGCGATAGCCGAGATGGAGAAGGCCATCCGGATGCAGCCCGGCGACGAACGCTTTCCGTTCGACCTCGCGCAGTTCTACTTCGCCGGGCAGGATTTCCCCAGCGCCGTGCGGGTGCTTGAAAGCGCGCGGAAGCGGTTCCCGCACAGCGCGCAGATCGAGCTGGCGCTGGGCGTCGGCTACTACGGCCAGCGGCGCTTCGACGAGACCGTCAGCGCGTTTCTTCGCACCATCGACCTCTCGCCCGATGTGCCGCAGCCGTACCTGTTCCTGGGCCGCATTCTCGACCATGCGGGCGCGCGGCTTCCGGAGATCACGGCGAAGTTCGCGGCTTGGGAGAAAGCGAATCCGCGCAACGCGCAAGCGCCACTATTGCACGCCAAAGCTCTGCTCGCCCAACCCGGATCGAGCGGCGCGATCGATCGCCAGGCCGAGGCGCTGCTCGATAAATCGATCGTCTTGAATGCCTATGCGGCCGAGCCGTACTTCGAGCTCGGCTGCCTGATGGACCGCGAGCGCAACTACCCGAGGGCGGCGGAGCTGCTCAAGAAGAGCACCGATCTCGACATGACCAACGCGGCGGCGCACTATCGCCTTGCGCGAGTGTACGACCGGCTCGGACGCACCGAAGACGCGGCCGCCGAACGCGCCATCCACGCGAAACTTAGCGGAGGGCAAAAGCAGGACCTCGAGCGGCGCGCCGAGGGCGGGATGGCGCAGCCGTAAGCCGGCGTCGAGGCCGACTAAAACCACGGAAAGAGGAACTTCATGGAACAAGAGATCGAAATTCGCACGGCCGACGGAACCTCCGGCGGTCTGCTCTTTTGCGCCGACGATGGCGTCCGGCGGCCGGGCGTGCTGTTTCTCACGGACGTCGGAGGCATCCGTCCCTCGCAGAGCGGAATGGCGCGGCGGCTGGCCGGGGCGGGCTATGCGGTGCTCCTGCCGAACATCTTCTATCGCACCGGGCCGCTGCCTCTATTTGACTTCCCCAAAAACTTCCAGGAGGAGCGGACCAGAAAGCGGTTTGCGGAGTTGACCGCCCCTTTGACGCCCGAGGCCATCGAGCGCGACGCCTCGTCCTATGTGGATTTCCTCGCCGGCCATCGGTGTGTGAGTGAGGGCCCGATGGGCGTGACCGGATATTGTTTCTCCGGCGCTCTGGCGATGCGCACGGCGGCGGCGCGGCCGGACCGGATCGCCGCCGCCGCTTCGTTCCACGGCGGAAGACTGTTCATCGATGGCCCGGCCAGCCCGCACCTTGTGCTGCCGCGCATCACGGCGCGTCTCTACTTCGGACACGCGGTCCAGGATCGGAGCATGCCGCAGGATGCGATCGAAAAGCTCAACCAGGCGCTTCAGGATTGGGGCGGGCGATCTGAAAGCGAAGTATACGAGGGCGCCTATCACAGTTGGACCACGTCCGACAGCCCGGTTTACAACCAGCCGCAAGCCGAGCGCGCCTTCGAAAAATTGACGGCGCTCTTCGCGGAAACGTTGAGTGCGTCGAAGGCCCGCAACACGGCCAACTAGCGCCGCTCAGCGTCCTTTCAACCGCCGTCGGCCGTCGGCGGCCGTTCCTTCGACGAAGCGGTACGCGTAGTTCGCCGGCAGTCGCTTCCACTCCTGTTCGTCGCCGCTTGGCCAGAGGATGTGCAGGCGGTCGATCATAGTCGCGTCGGCAAGGCCGAAGTAGAGCGTCAATGCGTTTTGCGAGAAGAAGCTTCCGCCGCTCGACACCTGCTGCGTCTGGCGATGCGAGCCGGTGACCACCTCGACCAGCGCGCCGATGGCGGAACGGTTCGAGCGCGTGCCTTCGAGCGTGACCGCGATGGCGTTGCGGTGCGCGCCGAAGTTCTTCAGCAGCGCCGGCGGCTCGTTCATGTTAACCAGCACCACCTCCGGATGTCCGTCGCCGTCGAGGTCGCCGGTGGCGAGGCCGCGTGCGGAGCGGGGAACGCGCAGCGCCGGGCCGGCCTCGTTGCTGATGTCGGCGAAGGTTCCGTTGCCGAGGTTCCGGTAGAGCAGCGTCTGCTCGCGGAATTTTTCGCCGATGGGCGCGGCATCGACCTCCGGATAGACATGACCGTTAGCCAACATCAGATCGGGCCAGCCGTCCTCGTCGGCGTCGAGAAACGCAATGCCCCAGCCGAGCAATTCGTGCCGGGCGAGCCCGGCTTGCGGAGAGAAGTCGGTGAAGAAGCGGCCGTCGTCGTTGTGATACAGCGAGGGCAGGTCGCCGGAAAAGTTCGTTTTCGCGATATCCAGGCGGCCGTCGCCATCGTAGTCGCCGAGCGCCACGCCCATGCCCGCCTGCAGCCGGCCGTCGAAGTTGTAAGCTACGCCGGCTTCGATGCCGCGCTCCTAGAACGTGCCGTTGTGGAGGTTGTGATAGAGCAGGCTCGGCGTCATGTCGCAGGCGACGTAGATGTCGGGCCAGCCGTCGCCGTCGAAGTCCGCGGCCAGAACGCCGAGGCCGTAGCGGCCGCCCGGCTTCAGGATGCCCGCCTGCTCGCTGACGTCGGTGAACGTGCCGTCGCGGTTGTTGTGATAGAGCGCGTTCATTGCCATCGGAAGTCCCGTCGGCCCGCACATCACCGAGAGACCCTTCCACTGGCAGGCGGCGTTGTCGCCGGGCTTGGGAGTGGTCTTCAGATCGAGCGCTACGTAGTTCGATACAAAGATGTCTAGGTATCCGTCGCGATCGTAGTCGACGAAGGCGCAGCCCGAGCCCCAACGCGTGCCGGTGACTGGGAGTTTCGCCGCGGCGGTCGAGTCGCCGAACGCCCCCTGGCCGTTGTTGCGGTACAGCGTGTTGTGGCCGTACGCGGCGACGAAGAGATCGGGATGGCCGTCATTGTCGTAGTCGCCCACGCAGACGCCTTGGGTCCAGCCCGTGTGCGCGAGGCCGGCCGCGGCGGCGACGTCGGTGAAGTGGCCGTTGCCATCGTTGTGATAGAGCTGCGGCGCCGGGGCTCGCGCGCCGGCGGGCAGCGGCTGCAGCGTGGTTCCGTTGCCGATGAAAATATCGTTGCGGCCGTCGCCGTCGTAGTCGAAGATGGCCGCGCCGTTGCCCGTGGTTTCGAGGATGTATTCCTTGCGATCGCGTCCTCCGAAGACGTTGGGGACGGTCAGGCCGGCCTGTTTGGCGATGTCCTCGTAGAAGACGCCCGGGCGCACGGTCGCGACGCCCGCGCGGTCGGAAACGCCGGGCGCGAACATTAGAAACAGAACGGCGCAGATGGGCAACAGAGCCGGGAGGAAGCGCATGGACTCTCGACGATTATCGCGCGAACGCGCCGCGCGCCCGGACAGGGGCGAAACCGGAGCGCGCGCAACAGGCGTCTAATAATAGACGGGAGGCGCGAGCGCTATGTCGCAGCGGCGGATGGGGTGGTCTCGGGCGGCAATTCTCTTGTTGGCGATTCCGGCGGCGGCCCAGGTGAACTCGATCGGCGCCCGGCAGCCCGGCGCCATCACGAACACCGGCTTCGGTTATACGCTGCTCAATTCCATTCAAGGCTACCCGCTGCCCGGCGGGCGAAACGTATTCGGCGGCGTGAATAACCTGGCGCCGCTCGGCGGGATTTATCCGTTTCTCACGTTCCCTTCTTACTATCCGCCGTTTGCGCCGGCGCCGCCCATGGTGATCTCGTCGCCGCCGCAGCCGCCCGTCGTGCTGCAGCAGACCATCGTGACCGGGCCGAACGGCGAAACCAAGACCCCGCAGGACGAGCAGCAGGTGACCAGCTTCACCGCGCCGCCGGCCAGCAGCGATATGACCACGCCGCGCGTGACCGCGAGCGCCATTGCGAGTCCCGGCCCGTCGAACGTATATCTGATCGCTTTCAAGGGCGGCGCGATTCAAGCCGCGGTCGCGTATTGGTACGAGGACGGCGCGCTGCACTACGTGTCGACCGACCACACGCTGCACCAGGCCACGCTTTCGAGCGTCGACAACACATTGAGCGAGGCTCTCAATAAACAGCGCGGCATCGACTTCCATCCGATGTCGCCGTAGGGGCGAGTTCGCTTCAGCGCTGGCTCGACGGTGGAACCAGTCCCTTCAGCCGCAGGTAAACAGCCATCGTGCCGTATTGCTCCCCATCGTGCGCCGTGTTGCCCACGAGCATGCCGAGGCGCGTGTGCTTGCCGCGCGGCGTCTCGACCATTTGCGCGGCCGTCGCATCGGTCAGCGCGGCATAAGCGGCGTCGCAGACCGCAAACGAGGCAGCCAGCGCGGCGGCGAGCTCGTCCTTCGACGACTGGGCGTTGGCCGTAACCGTCTTTTCCTCACCTAGAATCGCCGCGCAGGTGTGCGTCTGAGACTGAATCACATGCAGCAGAACTTCGGCGAAGCTGCGCACGGCGGGCGTGGGTTTGAAGCCGTAGTCTTCGGCCGGAACCTCCGCGGCCGTGCGCGTGATGTTGCGCTTTACGCCGGCGTAGGACTGTTGAACCTCGGCGCTGAGCGGGTTGGCGGTTTGCGCATGCAGTGGGGCGAAAAGCAGCGCGGCGAGCAGGGGCGTGTAGCGGTAGGTCATGTACGGGTTCTCCGGCGCTATTGTACCGGGAACCGGGGCGCTCCGATTTGCTATGCTGCCAACGGCGCCATGAGACCGGAACCGCTCGTCGTGCTGTTGGCCGCTACGCTCGGGGCTGCGTGCGCGGCGCAGACCGTCGCGCCATCCGGCGAGCCGGTCATTCGCGCCAACGTGCGCCAGGTGCTGGTCCCCGTGGTGGTCACGGATCGCAAGGGCCATCACGTGGATGGGCTCACGGCGCGGGACTTCACCGTATACGAAGACGGCGCCGCGCAGGACATCGTCGCCTTCCAGTCGGCCGAGGATCTTTCCGCCGCCACGCTCGCTCCCGGTTCCGCTGCTCCGGCTCAGGCGGCGAACACTGCGGCGGCGCCCCCGGGCCTGCCGCGGCGAACCTATCTGGTGCTGGTGGACATGCTCCACTCGGAGTTCGCCAATTTTGGACGCCTGCGGAGTTCGCTCGCGAAGTTCTTCGCCGGCGAGAGCGCCGCCGATTCGCAGTACGTGTTGATCGCGCTCGGCCGAAGCGCGCGGGTAGTGCAGGACTCCACGCGCGATCCCGCCTCGATTGTCGCGGCGGTGCGCGGCGAAAAATTTTCCGGCATGCTCGGCGACACCGAGACGATGAAGACCTCCGACGAGACGCATCAGTTCACGACGCTGATGCAGAGCTACTGCGCGGCTTGCGGCTGCTCGAACTATCCCGCCATAGGCAACGAACGGCCGATGTGCGGCGCGCGCTCGAACGCGGTCCAACAGTTTCTCAACGCATCCTCCGCGCGGACCTGGGCGCTGACCGAGAATTTCCTCGGCTCGATCGACCAGATGGTCGCCGCCCTGGCCGGCATGCCGGGCTCGCGCACCGTACTGTTCATCTCCGACGGCTGGAACCGTTTTCCGGGCCGGGACTTATATACGATTCTCACCAGCTTCGGCCCGCTCGACGGAAGCATCCAACTGAATCCACGCGACACCCAAGATCGTTTTCAGGCAATGCTCAAGAACGCCGTCCGGGACGACGTGAGATTCTATGCGCTCGATTCGCGCGGCCTCTACACGCAGGCTTCGCTCGCCTCCGGCGGAGAGTTCGACGCGAGCCACGGAATGCAGGAGTCGCGCGCCGGACGTCCGACGGGAAGCGCGCCCGCTTTCGATTCGATGCAGCGCGCCACCGCGGAGGAGGACTCCGATGAGTTGGCCCGCCTCGCGATCGCCACGGGCGGCCTGTTCTACCACAACAGCAACGACATGTTGCGCGGCATCCGGCGCGCCTTCGACGACGGGCGCGAGTACTACATTCTGGCGTATGCGCCGAAGAACCGCGCGCAGGATGGCGCCTTCCGCAAGATCACGGTCGAGGTGAAGAATCCGAAGCTTAGCGTGCTGGCCAAGGCTGGCTACTGGGCCACAGCCAACTGAAAACGCGGAATCGTCCGCATCCGCTACACTAAGGGGCAGCATCGCAACTGAAGGTTCTGTTTTGATCCGTACTTTACTCTTTATGGCCGTTCTCGGCCTGCCCCTGGCCGCCCAGCGGTTCGGGCAGGAGAATCAGCTCGACTCGAACCCGGCGCTGTTCACCGTGTTCCTGGCGCGCGCCGCGGCGGGCTACGACAGCCCGGCCGCTCCGGACGCGCACCCGGCTCGCGCCGCGATGATCGCCCGCATCGCGGCGGGGCATCCGGCCTCGCTCGAAGCGTTGAAGACGTTCTTCGCCGGACACCTGGGCCGGACCAAAGAGGCCGATCAGGATCAGTACATCTCGTACGCTCTTTCCATCGGTGCTCCGCCCGCGTTCGTCTACCGCTACGAGCCGAACGAGCTCGCGCCCGAGGTGCGGAAGCTCGCCGGCCTCGACCGGCTGCTCACCGCGTTCTGGAACGACGCGGGCCTCGAGTCGTTGTGGACCACCGCCGCCCCGGTGTACGGCCAGATCCTCGATGCCTACCATGCGCCGGTGATACAGGCCTTGTTCACGGCGAACGCCTACCTTCGCAATCCGACGAGCGGCTACCTCGGCCGCCGCTTCCAGATCTACGCCGACATCGCCGGACCGCCCGGCGTGATCCAGTCACGCAGCTTCAAGGACGATTACTTTGTAGTCGTCACGCCGGTAGGCAATACGATGACTCAGGTCGAGGATTCCGTCGCCGCGCAGGTGAACGAGGTCCGCCATTCGTATCTTCATTACGTGCTCGATCCGCTGGCGATCAAGTACGCCGCGGCGCTCGAACAGAAGACCGCGCTGGACGACATTTCGAGCGGGGCCGGCGCGCTTGCCCCGATGTACAAACAGGACTTCCCGCTGCTCGCCACCGAGTCGTTGATCAAGGCCGTCGAGGCGCGGCTCGCTCCGGCGAGCGAACGCGCGGCGATCGTCGACGCGGCTCTCCACCAGGGGTTCATTCTCACTCCGTACTTTGCCGAAGCGCTGCCCGCTTACGAGAAACAGCAGCAGGCGATGCGGCTCTACCTGGGCAACATGATCGACGCGATCGATCTGGCGAAAGAAACCAAACGGCTCGATCGTGTGCAATTCGCCAGTGCGCCGCCTCCCGGGCCGGCCGCCGCGCCGCCGCCGAAGCTTGCCCCCGGAGAACAGGCGCTTTCCGACGCCGAATCCCTGTCGTTCGACAAGCGGTACGACCAGGCGAAGGAAGCATTCGATCGCGTGCTGGGCCTGCCCGACACCGGCGGCTTGCACGCCCGCGCCTACTTCGGCATGGGCCGCATCGCCGCGTTTCAGCACAACCCGGAGCTGGCCGAAAAACTGTTCCAGAAGACGCTCGAAGAGAAGCCCGACGCGGACACCGAGTCCTGGGCGAAACTGTATTTGGGACGCTTGGCGGCCGCGGCCGGCGAGGATCGGCAGGCCGTGGCGTATTATCGCTCCGCCGCCGCCGTCGAGGGCGGCGCCACGAAAGCCAAGGCCGAAGCCCAGAAGTTGCTCGCCGCGCCGGACGCTTCCCGTCCGCGCTAGAACCAATTTTGACCGAATCTACCATGTGGAGGATCGCATCGATGACATCTCGCCCCGCGCTGGCGGCTCTGGCGGCTATTTTGCTGGCCGCGCCGTCGTTCGCGCAAGCCCCGGCGGCCCCTCAGGGACCGCACCCGAAATCGCAGAAGGAAGTCGACGCGCTGATGGCGATCCAGAACGCCACGACCGCCGACGCGCGCCTCAAGGCGATCGACGATCTTCTGACCAACTTTGCCGATACGGAGTTTAAGACTCAGGTGCTCGACATGGCGGTGGAAACCGCGCGCCAGAAGAACGACCCGGAAGCGGTCGCTGCCTGGGCCGACCGCGCCCTGCAGGCGAATCCCAAGGACTATATCGCCATGGTCGACCTCGCCAGTGTCACGGCCGGGCAGATGAAACAGTTCGATCTCAATCTGACCGACGAGGTGGCCAAGGTCGACAAGAACGCCCACGGCGCGATCGACAACGTGAAGGTCGCGACGAAGCCGAACCCCAACATGACCGACGACCAGTGGAAGGGTTACCAGGGCGATATCACCGCGAGCGCCTATGAAGCGCTCGGCATCGCGGCTTCGGTGCAGAAGAACTACCCGGCCGCGATCGAGCAGTTCAAGGACGGATTGGCGGCGTCGCCCAATGCCGTGTTGCGGGTGCGGCTCGGCCAGGCCTATGTACTGAACAAGCAGTATGACGAGGCGATCGCCGAGTACGACAAAGCCATGGCCGATCCGAACGCGCCGGCGCAGGTGAAGCAGATCGCGCAAGCGGCGAAGGTCTCGGCCGAGAAGCTTAAGGCCCCCAGCGCCGGCGCGGCGCCCGCCACCCCGAAGCCGTAGACGTGCGCGATGAGCGAGCGAATCGAGGATCTCGAGTCGGCGCTCGATTATCGTTTCGAGATCCGCGATCTTTTGTCGCGCGCCCTCACGCACAAGTCGCGCGTCTCGGACCGCGACGCGGAAACGGGCCTGTGCGACAACGAGCGCCTCGAGTTCCTGGGCGATGCGATCCTCGGCTTCCTCGTCAGCGAACTCCTGCTCGGTCTGTTTCCCGGCGCCACCGAAGGGGAGCTGTCAAAGCGCAAGAGCCGGCTCGTAAGCGAGGCCCATCTGCACGCCGTGGCGCGGACGCTTTCGCTCGGCAAGCACCTGATCCTCGGACGCACCGAACGGATGAACGGCGGCGAGGAGAAGCGCGCGCTGTTAGCCGACGCGGTCGAGGCGCTGATCGCAGCGATCTATCTGGACGGCGGCATGGAGGCGGCGCGCCGGTTTGTTCTGAGCCGCGTCGTGCCGGACGTAGCCGCGGGCGGTGGCGAGCCCGAAGCCGAGGACCACAAGAGCGCGCTGCAGGAGCTCGCGCAATCGCTCAAGCTGCCGCATCCCCGCTATAGCGTGATCGAAGAGAGCGGGCCCCAGCACGCCAAGACGTTTCTGGTCGAGGTGCGCGTCGGCGCCTCCTGGTCCAGCCGCGCCGAGGGCCTCTCGAAGAAGAGCGCCAGCCAGGAGGCCGCCCGGCGCGTCATGGATCGGATCGCGGCGGCGCGGGCGGGCGGGTCCACGCCGTGATGCGCCCGTTCGCATCGCCCACCGCGCGGCTGATCGCGGGTCTCGCGGTCACGCTCGCCTCCGTCGCCGGCTTCTCCTGGTACGCGCTCTACCAGATCGCCGGGCTGCGCGCCCTGCAGACGGCCGCTATCGACCGCAACCGGAAGGACTCGCTGGAGCTGCTGCGAATCCAGAACAATCTCAACTCGGCGGGGCTGGCCATGCGCGACATGGTGAATGGCGGCGAGCCGTATCCGCTGGTGGCCTGGAAAGGCCAGTTCGCGCGCGCGCGCCGCGACCTCGAGGACGCGCTGCGGCTCGAGCGCCAGCTCGCTCCGGCCAGCCTCAGCCCTTCGCGCCAGCAGTACTTCAGCCAGTCGCTCACGCAGTTTTGGATCTCGGTCGATCGGGTGTTCGCTATGGCGGAAGCCAAGCGCGAGGACAGCGCGCGCGAGCTGATCCGCTCGTCGCTCGAGCCGCAGCAGGAGTCGATCTCGACCACCGTGGCGCGCCTGCTCGTCGAGAACAACGAGGCCGAGGAAAGGGCCGCCGGGCGCGTCCAGGCGATTTACCGCCGCGTCGAGCGGGACGTCTACCTCTTTCTTGCCGCCGCGCTCACGGCGATCCTCTCGACCAGTCTGTATCTCATCCACTCGAACCGCGTTTTGTTCGAGCGCCTGCAGGCCCTGTCGGCGCAGCGGAGCGCGCTGGCCCGTAAGCTGATTACAATGCAGGAGGAGATGCTTCGCTCCATTTCCCGCGAATTACATGACGAGTTCGGCCAGATTCTCACCGCGCTGGGCGCCATGCTCGGCCGCGCCGAAAAGAAAGCTCTGCCCGAGGGATTCAAGGACGATCTCCACGAAATCCGCCTGGTCGCCCAGGACGCTCTCGACAAGACGCGCGGTCTTTCGCTCGCGCTGCACCCGTCGATTCTCGATGAAGGCGGCCTCGAACAGGCCATCGATTGGTATGTGCCGATCTTCGAGAAGCAGACCGGCATTCGCGTCGAGTACTGTAAGTCCGGCCATGGCGCCGGCGTGCCGGATACGATCGCGATTCATGTCTATCGCGTGTTGCAGGAGGCGCTGAACAACGTCGCACGTCATTCGGGGGCGGCTCGCGCGGAGGTGCGCGTGCAGTTCGCGTCGTCGTCGCTTCGCCTCGAGGTGGAAGATCATGGCGCCGGCATGCCGGTGGAGCGCGGGCGCGACGGCCGGCGCGGCATCGGACTGGTGGCCATGCGGGAGCGGGCCGATCTGCTCCACGCCGCACTGGCCTTCGAGCGGCCCGCCGCCGGCGGCACGCTTATCCGTCTCAGTGTCCCGCTTGTAGAGGAATCATGAACGAACCGATCCGTGTTCTGCTTGCCGACGATCACGCGCTAGTGCGCAAGGGCTTCCGCCGGATGCTCGAGGACGACCCCGAGATCGAGGTCGTTGGCGAAGCGGCCGACGGCAGCGAGGCCGTGCGGCTCGCCGGGCAGCTTCAGCCGCGCGTCATCGTCATGGACATGTCGATGCCGGGCTTGAACGGCATGCAGGCCTGCATGGAGATTCTCCGGGTGCTGCCGAAGACGGCCATCCTGTTCCTCAGCATGTACTCGGAGGAGAACTACGTCCGCAACGCGCTCAACGCGGGCGCGCGGGGCTATATCCTCAAGAACGCCCTCGATATCGACCTCGCCGCGGCGGTCAAGAAACTCGCCGCCGGCCAGAAGGTGATTGGCCCCGGGTTGCTCACCACGCCTTACGACCCGGAGGAGGACTCCGATCGGCTCACCCCGCGCGAGAAGCAGATCCTGCAACTGATCGCCGAGGGCAAGCCGAATAAGGAAATCGCGGCGCTGCTGGATCTGAGCGTGAACACGGTTAGCGTACACCGCGCCAATATCATGGAGAAGCTGAACATTCACCGTACGGCCGAGTTAGTGCTCTACGCCGTGCGCAAGGGGCTGGTGCGGGTTCCATGACGCGGCGCGATCTATTGATCGCCGCGCCCCTTGCCCTCGCACAGAACGCCAGCGCCGAGTCGCCCGGCTTTCGTCTCGCCGACGTCACCGCCCAGGCCGGCGTGCGCTTCGAGCACACCAGCGGCGCATTTGGCGGTAAGTATCTTCCGGAGACGCTCGGTCCCGGCTGCGCGTTTTTCGACTACGACATGGATGGATGGCAGGACATCCTGCTCGTCAACGGCGCGAACTGGCCCGGCCATCGCGGACCGCGCTCGACGCCGCGCCTGTTTCACAACAACCGCAACGGCACGTTCTCCGACGTGACCCGCCGCGCCGGGCTCGACGTCGAGATGTACGGCCTCGGCGTCGCCGCCGGCGACTTCGACAACGACGGCTTCCCGGACCTGTTCATCTCCTGCGTCGGCCAGAGCCGGCTGTTCCACAACACCGGCAAGGGCGCGTTCCTTGACGTTACGCGCTCGAGCGGCCTGCTCGGCCACGAAGGCTTCAGCACGTCGGCGCTGTGGTTCGACTATAACCGCGACGGCCTGCTCGATCTGTTCGTCTGCAACTACGTCAAGTGGTCGGAGGCGGGCGACGTGTATTGCACGCTCGACGGCAAGCGCAAGTCGTACTGCACGCCGGAGGCGTATCGCGGCTCGACGTGCTGGCTGTTCCGGAACCGCGGCGGCGGCCGCTTCGAGGATGTTACGGCATCGAGCGGCGTCTTCGATTCGAGCTCGAAGTCGCTCGGCGTCGCCATGTTCGACTACGACAACGATGGCTGGCCGGACCTGTTCGTGGCCAACGACACGCAGCCGAACAAGCTCTACCGCAACCTTCGCGACGGCCGGTTCGAGGATGTCGCGATCGAGGCCGGCGTCGCCTTCAGCGAGGACGGCAAGGCGCGGGCCGGCATGGGAGTCGACGCCGCCGACTACGACAACTCGGGCCTCGCGAGCCTGGTAGTAACGAATTTCGATAACGAAATGATGGGCCTGTACCGGCGCGGTCGGGGCGGCGCGTATCTCGATCAGGCGCCGGGGTCCACGATCGGGCTCGCTTCGCGCCGGAGTCTGGGATTCGGCTGCTTCTTCTTCGACGCCGATCTCGATGGCTTGCTGGACCTGCTGGTCGTCAACGGCCATATCGACGACACCGTCCGCGACGTCAACCGCGACGTGCGCTACGAGCAGCCCCCGCACCTGTTCTGGAACCGCGGCCCGGCGGGGTTCCGCGACATCGCGGCCGAGGTGGGCCAGGGCTTCGCGAGTGCGAAGGTGGGCCGCGGCGCGGCGTTCGGCGACTTCGACAACGACGGCGACCTCGACGTGCTGCTCACGACCAATCAAGGCCCCGCGTATCTCTATCGCAACGACGTCGCCAACGGAAACCGCTCGATCCGGTTCCGTCTCCGCGGTACGAAATCGAACCGCGACGGAATCGGCGCGGTGGTTCGCGCGCGGGTGGGCGGCGCGACCGGCTCGCGCACGGTGAAGAGCGGATCGAGCTACCTGTCGCAGTCCGAGCTGCCGCTGACGTTCGGCCTCGGCCGTCACGATCGCGTGGAACGCGTCACGGTCGCATGGCCCAGCGGGCGTTTCGAGGAGTACACGAACCTCGCGGCCGGCCGCTACGACATCGTAGAAGGACAGGGCGTCGTCAAGACGTGAGGCCCGCGGCGAAGGCTGGTGAGCGCGACGGCCGCTAGCAGCATCACCACCGGATCGATGGGCAGGCGGTAGCGCGGCAGAGCCAGCGTCAGGTAATACGCGCACGGATAGAGCGCCGGGAACAAGGCCAACGGGATCAGGTACGGGTTGCGCCCGCGCGCGAGCGCCGCGACGCCCGCCGCGGCCAGCAGCGTGGCGAGCGCGTTGAATGCGAACACGAATCGCGACCACGCGGTGTGATTCTCCCGTAGGTAGCGGAGCGGGCGCGGCGCGCCGCCCGTCCAGAGCGCCAGGAAGCGCCAGGCGAGCAGTTGCGCCTCGCGCGCCGGATGAGCGAGCATGTAGGCCAACGCGAGGTCTTTTTTCTCGCGCATGTAGGCGATCTCGCCCATGGCCACATACTTCTCGCGCTCGGCGGTGTCGCGAATCGGATGGCCCTCGCCGAGCCAGACGTCACGCGCAATTTCGTTGTTGCCCATCCAAAGCTGGAGCCCAAGCACCGAGCGCATCGGCACGAAGGCATGGAAGATGAGGTAGTTGCGGATCGTCCACGGCAGGCAGCAGAGCACGGCGGCGAGGACCGCGGCGGCCGCGGGCCCGGCGCGCCGCGTGCGCCATGCGGCCCAGGCAATTAGCGGGAGTCCCATCGCGCCGGCCGTCGGGTTCAGCATCAGCGTGATGCCGCAGAGCAAGCCGAGCGCGCACCAGGCAATCCAGCCCGCGTCCCGGCGCAGCGTGATCGCCCGCCAGACGAGCAGCGCCACCAGAAGCGCGGCAAGGCTCGCGTCCCAGATGCTCTCGACCGACAGCAGAATGGCGTTGGGAAAGAGCGCCCAGAGCCACGCCGCCAGCGCTCCGGCGGCCGCTCCGGCCGCGCGTCCGCCTGCGAAATACACCGGCACGCAGGTCAGAGCGCCGGCGGCGATGTTGACTCCGATCGCGGCCAGGAACGCGCCGAAGGTGTAGGCGCCGAAGAGCCGGAAAATGCCCGCCAGCAGCAGCGGATAGAGCGGCGTGATCCACGCCGTGGGCCCCGTCTCGGCGCGGAACGGCGAGGCGAATCCCTTTCCTTCGGCCACCGAATGCGCGATGTTGCCCGATTCGAAAAGGAACGGCACAGTCGCGAGGCCCTGCCTCGGGTTGTGGCTGATGTAACTATAGGCGAAATACACGCGCGCGCCCAGCGCCACGCTCACGATCAAGGGCAGCGAGCACGCAATCGCCCGCCCTATTCTTCTCACTCCCGCATCCGCGCTACTTCGCCGCCACCGCGCCAAGTTCCCTGCTGGTGGCCGTGGCCGGTTCCGCGGTCCAGTTCTCGCGCTTCACCATGGATTGATCGCTGAAAAACGTTCGCCGGCCCGTGCTGCCGAAGGTCACCGGATTCGCGTTGATGGTGTAACCGCCCGGCGTTGTGGTCATGGTGAAGTTATAGCCTTGCTTCATGCCGAGGGCGAGATCCCCCGGAATCAGATCCGCCGCCGACGGCCCGGCCGTGCCGCTGGTGGGCGGGCCCAGTTCTTGCAGCGTATTGGCGTAGCGGCCGAACTGAGAGTAGTACTGCGCCTGGGCGGTGTTGATCGTCTGGATGGCCTGAATGGCCCCCATCTCCTGCGCCTGCATCCGCGCGCTGGTCAGCTTCGGGACCGCGACGGCGAGGATGATCAGGATGATCGCGATTACTATGAGCAACTCGACCAGCGAGAACCCGGCTATCCGGCGGCGTCTGGATACACTTCGAAATCGCCCGTTCGTCATACCCACATATTATGACGCCACGCGGGAGGGTTCCGTGTATCCGGTCAAGACCCGAGACGGCGTTAGCGCTCGCGCGGTCAGGCCGGGGGCGCCACGTGGAGCTGGGACGCCGCTTCGATCGCCAGAGCCAGTCGGTCCGGCTCGATCGGCTTCGGCACATAGCCATCCATTCCCGCGCCAAGGCATTTCAACTCGTCTTCGCGCATCGCGTGCGCCGTGAGGGCGACGATGGGGATATACCCGCCGCTCGCCAGTTCGCGTTGCCGGATGGCGGCGGTGGCCTCGAAGCCGTCCATCTCGGGCATCTGCATGTCCATCAGCACGAGGTCGAAGGATTCATGGCTCAATGCCTCGAGCGCTTCTCGTCCGTTGTTGACGACCACGGCCGAGTGACCGAGCTTCGCGAGCAGGGCGCGAGCGAGCGTCTGGTTGACCCGGTTGTCTTCGGCGACCAGAACACGCAGTGAACGGCGCCCGGCGTTGCCCGCCGCGGGCGCCGGTTCGCCGTCCTCACCAGATCCGGCCGTCGTCACGCGCCCTCGGGCGACCGCCTCCATCGCGGCCAGCAACTCCCGGCGGCGGATCGGTTTGCTCACAATGGCCAGGTTCCGTCCGGGCTCGCTGGGCGAAAATTGTTCCCCGTGTTTGCCGGGGCTCACTAAAAGAATCTGTGGCGCGATGCCCGTTGGCGAATCGCCGTCCAGCAGCCGCCCCAGCCCCCGGACGCCCGCGTCCGCGATGACCATGCGGTAGTCCCGTCCCGCTCGCGCGGCCCTAGCGGCGTACCGTCCTGCCTCCTCGATGCTCGATGCGAGCGTGGGCGACAGACTGAGCGAAGACAACGTCCGGCCCAGAACCACGAGCGAGGAAGTGTTGTCGTCGATCACCAGCACCGGGGAGCCCGCCTGGCCGCATGGCGGGGCGTCCGTCGCGCCGCCTTCCACGTGGCCGTACTTCAACACCACGTGGAACGTGCTGCCAACCCCCTCCTCGCTCTCGACCCAGATCCGCCCGCCCTGCATCTCCGTCAGGCGGGAGCAGATGCTCAGCCCCAGCCCCGTGCCGCCGAACCGGCGCGTGGTCGAGCTGTCGGCCTGCGAGAATTTTTCGAAGATCACGCGCTGCTTGTCAGCCGGGATGCCGATCCCGGTGTCCCGCACCGACATGTGCAACGACGCCTCGCGTTCGTCGCCGCACTCCAGCGCGACGGTCAAGTGTACTTCCCCGGCGTCCGTGAATTTGATCGCGTTCGCGAGCAGATTGGTGAGGATTTGATTCAACCGGATCGGATCGCCGTGAATGACTTCCGGCACGCCGGGCCGGATCTCGCCGATCAACTCGAGTCCCTTCCGGTGCGCCGTCGCCGCCACCGCGGCGATGGTGTCCTCGATTTGCCGAACCAGGTTGAAGTCAACCGGCGAAAGCTCGATTTTCCCCGCTTCGATCTTCGAAAAATCCAGGATGTCGTTGATCAGCGTAAGCAGCGAACCGGCCGATGTGCGCACCAGGCCGAGATACTCCTGCTGCAGCGGCTGTAACGGCGAGTCCAGCACGAGGCTCGTCATCCCGATAATGCTGTTCATCGGAGTGCGGATCTCGTGACTCATGTTGGCGAGAAAGTCGCTCTTGGCGCGGTTCGCCGTCTCCGCTGCCTCCTTGGCCTGCTGCAGTTGTCCGACCAGTTCCGCGTGCTGCTCCCGCGTGCGCAGGGCCAGCACGCCGTAGGCGAGATTGCTGGCCAGCCGCGTCAGCAGCTCGACTTCGTCCGGCCCAAACGCGTCGCGGTGCTCGGAGTAAATACACAGAACCCCAAGGACCTCTCCGTTTGAGAACAAGGGCGCCGTTAACGAGGAACGAAGGGAGTGACGAAGAGCGGCCTCGCGCCACGGGCCGTATGCCGGGTCGGTTTCAATGTCGGCCACCAGGCTGACCTGTCCCGTGCGGACCGAGTTTCCCGCCGGCCCGTTGCCGCGGGCGGAATCGTCCCATCGGATTTCGGCGTCGCGGAGATACGCTTCGGCTTCGCCGGCCGACGCCACGGGCCGGATCATGCGCGGCTCCCCGAGTTCCGGATAACCGACCCACGCCATCCGGTACTGTCCTTCGTCCACCACGATCTTACAGATTGCCTGCATCAGCTCCGCCTCGCTCGACGCCCGGACGAGAGCTTCCTGGCCGCGGCTCAGCACGCGCAGGGCGCGATTGTACCGGCTGAGACCCCGCTCGGCCTCCTTGCGCACCGCGATCTCGGCGGCGAGCGCGCGATTGGTATTCGATAACTCCCCCGTGCGCTGGCTGACCAGCCGCTCCAGATTGTGCTGCTGGCCGCGAACCTCTTCGGCCATCCGATTGAATACCGCGGTAAGCGCGCCCACCTCGTCATTCGACCGGATGGGCAGCGGCGGCAGCTCGTGCGTGGTGTCGCGCGCCAGCGCCCGCGCCGCCTCGGTCAGCGCCCGCAGCGGCGTGACAATGCGCGCGATGAACCACAACAACGCCAGATTCGCCACCAGCATCAGGCCGGCGATGCAGCCCAGCGTGTACAACTCGGTCTCGCGAATGGCGGCCATCAGAGGCGAACGGCTGAAGCCGGCATGGACGGCGCCGGCGATGCCGCCGAGCACCGGCTCGGCGAAGATCGTGAACGGCTCGCGGTTTCCCGGATCGCGCAGGGTCTCGGTCCTGGAGGAAAGCCGGTGCGGCAGCCACCACGGGACCGCCGGCACGAACGTGTGGGCCAGCACGCGTCCATGCGGGTCCGTCACGTATGCCCAGGCGACGCCTGGCTTCGCCGCCGTTTCGTCCAGCGAAGATTGCACCGACGTCAGGTCGCCCCGAATCACGCCTGGCTCGACAGACTTCGCGAGTGCGCGGGCGACGACCTCGCCGTACGTGTCGAACGAACCGCTCATCCGCGGCGCTAACTCGCGGTCCATCGCCCAGAAGATTAGGGAGCCGGTGATCAGCGCAGCGGCAAGCTGCAACGCGGCGAGTTTTGCGAAGATACTTTTCATTGACGCACCATCGGGGACGAGGGCAGACTCGCCCACTCACCATGGCTCGTGCCCAATAGCCAGACCGAATGCAGTGCGATGTGCGACGTGGGCGACAGATCCAGGCGCACGCCAATTCCGGGATCCCAACCCCCCAGCGATTCGAAGGCCCCATGAAGGGTGCGGCGCGACACCTCGGGTCCGGCTCGAACCAACGCCTCGGTCAGGACAGCGGCGTTCAGCCAGCCTTCAAGGCCGACGAAGTTCTGCGCCTCCCGCGGGCCACGGGCGCGAAACTCCTCTACCAGCCTGTAGTGCGTGTCTGACGGCGGCGGAACGACCTCACTGTTGATGAGCCCGCCTGTAAGATCCCGGTCCGCGTGCGCGCTCATGATTTTCAAAAGCTGCAGCATGCGGTCGGCTCCCACGAAGCTGACGTTCGCGATGGGCGCATTCCACCCCGCCATCCGCGCGTCGCGGATGAACGCCGCGCACGGCCCGTACACGCCCGCGGCAATCACCGCATCCGCCCCCGCGCGCCGCAGGATCGCCACTTGTTCGCGCATGCTGTCCTCGGACGGCGCGTTTCGCCGGTAGCGGGCGACGCCAACCAGCGGCAGGCCGAATGTCGCGAGCGCCTGCGTGACACCCACCTCCCCGCTCTTACCATACGCATCGGCTTGTCCGAGGAAGCCGATGCGCCGAAAGCCGCGGTGGTATAAGTACTCGACTAACATCCGCGTTTCGTCGGCATACGAAGCGCGGATGTTAATCACGAACCGGTCGTACGGCGGATGCCGTTGCGGCTCGGCGCCCGTGAACGGCGCGACATTCAGGATATGACTCGCCGAGTAGTACTCAAGTAGCGGAAGCACGCGCGTCAGCGTCGGCGTACCCACGTAATCGAACAGGCACAGCACGCGATCGCCGCGCACCAGCTCCTCGGTGTTGGCTATGGCGGGATCGGGTTCGTAACGATCGTCCAGCACGATCATCTCGACCCTCCGGCCATGGATGCCGCCTTGCGAGTTCTTCCAATCGAAGTACGCGCGCGAACCGGCCACCAGATCCTGGCCCAGAAAACTGGATGGGCCGGACTGAACATTGGACACGCCGATGCGGATGGGCGCCGCCGGCGCCAGCGCGCCCGTATCCGTGATCCGGGTCGCCGCAAGCAGAGCGCCCGCGGCCAGCGCCCACGCAGCGCCGCCGGCCACCCGGCCGATCTTCCCACTTCGAGCGATCACAATCAGGCTATCGGCGCCACGCAACAAGAAGTTGAGGACGATCGCGCGCGAATCCTGCTCCGCGCCCTCAAACCGAGCGCTGATAGGCCCGGAACGCCCGCGTCGCCACCCACAGGCTGAACAGCGTGAAAGCTCCCAACGCGGCCACCCGCGCCCCGACCAAAGCCCAGTCCGGGCTCGCCCGCGGCGCCTCCCGGCCCGCCTCCACCGCCCACGTCACCGGATTCGCCATCGCCGCCTTCCGCATCCACTCCGGCATCAGCGTCTTCGCCATGTAAATCGGCGACAGAAACGTCATCGGCAGCAGCAGCATGTTACTCGCCCCGATCACCGGCTCCTCTTTCCGCACCACCAGCGCCAGCGCGTTCGACAGCGCGCCGAACGCCGCCATCGTCAGCATCGAGGCGCCGGTCAGCAGCGGCAGCCCGATCCAGGCGTCCCCATACCGCGCGCCCATCGGGAACCCCAGTTCGATCGGGATCGGCGACTGCACCCCGCCGCCCACGCACAGCGACAGAATCCTCCCCGCGATGATCGCCGGCCGCGATACCGGCGTCAGAAGGAACCGGTCGATCACCCCGCGCTCGAGGTCCGCGATGATCCCCATCCCCTGCCATCCGCCGCCGAACAGGGCGTTGGTCACCACCACGCCCGGCATTGGAAAACCGATGTACGAGTTGGCGCCAAAGCCCGGCAGCTCCACCACGCGGCGGAAGAGCTGGCCGTACAGCGACAGCCAGATCACCGGCTGCACCAGCAGGAACACCACCCAGAACGGCTGCCGCCACGGCGCGAGCAGATGCCGCTCGGTCATGTAGAGCGAGTCGCGTAACGGCTTCATCGCGTTCCTCCGCGCGCCTCCGCCTGCCGCTCGTCGGCCGCCTGAAAGCTCCGGCCCGTGTAATGCAGGTATACGTCGTCGAGCGACGGCCGCGCGATGCGCACCGGCATCACGGCGATCCCCGCCTGCTCGAGCGCCGATAGAATCGCCGGTGCCGCCGATGCGCCATGCCGCGCGCGGGCATGCACCGCAGCGCCCTCGAAGACCACTTCGCGAATCCCTTCCAGGCGCGCCGGCGCGCCCCGCACCGCGCTCTCCTCCCGCGGCCCGCCGATCTCCACCTGCACCGCGTCGCCGCGCAGCTCGGACTTCAGTCCCTCCGGCGTGCCATCCGCCACCAGCCGCCCCCGGTCCACGATCCCCACGCGGCCGGCCAGCCGGTCGGCTTCTTCGAGATATGCGTCGTCAGCGGAATCGTGATCCCGCTCTGCCCGGCGAGCGACGAAATCTCGTTCCACAGCCCGGCGCGCGCCTCGGGCTCGAGCCCCGTGGCCGGCTCGTCGAGAAACAACACCGGCGGCCGATGAATCAGCCCCATCGCGATGTCCAGCTTGCGTTGCATGCCGCCGGAGAAGGTGCGCGCGATCTTGCCGGCGGCCTCGCTCAGCCGGAAGCGGTCGAGCAGCTCGTCGATGCGCCGCTCGAGCCCGGCGCCCCGCATCCCATAGAACCGCCCCTGCAGCCGCAGGTTTTCGCGGCCCGTGGCGTTCGAGTCGACGCCCGGCTTCTGCGCCACGCAGCCGATCACCCGCCGCACCTCGGCCGCGCGCCGCCGCACGTCGAGCCCCGCCACCTCCGCGCTTCCCGCATCCGCGGCCGACAGCGTGGTCAGAATTTTCACCGGGGTCGACTTCCCCGCGCCGTTCGGGCCCAGCAGCCCATAGACGCTTCCCGGCGCCACCGCGAACGACAGCCCGTCCAGCGCCTTCACGCCGCCCGCGTACGTCTTTCTTAGACCTTCCGCCCGGATCGCGGGCGCGGCTTGAGTATCCATGATACTTACACGAAAAATCGCTTCTATCGACTATAGCCCGCGCGGTGCCGCGAGAGATCCTGCACGTTCCCTCCGGCGGCTTCGATGGCGTCCATCGTTTGGTGAGCCCGGCCTTCGCCCCGGCGAACCTGCGATCGGCGTGTCACAGGAGGTTCGGCCCGCGGTCCGGTATGCCTGCCCCGAACCAGCCCCGCTATCATGGCTACATGGCTCCCGCCGATCCCGCACGGGCCGCCGTGGACGAACGTCTCACGCTGCTCCGCAACGGTCTGCTGCACTTGCACAAACGCCTGCTCCGCTCCGAAGCCGCGCTTTACGAGCGCGACGTGCAGCGCATCGCGTCCTCCGGCCAGTTGCTCGACCTGGTTCTGAACCATCCCGCCTTCGCCTGGCTCCGCGAGTTGTCGCAGTTGATCGTGCTGATCGACGAGACCATAGACTCCGGCGACCCCATCACCGCGGCCGAGGCGGATCGGCTGATCGGCAAGTCCCGCGGCCTGCTTTCGCCCGCCGAGTTCGGCAACGGCTTCGCCCGGCGCTACTTCGAGACGTTCCAGCGCGACCCCGACGCCGTCCTCGCGCATGCCGACATGATCAAGATCCTGAATCGGCTCGGCCGGCCTCCCGCCGCGTCCTGAGCCCGCATCCGCGCGGCCCGGCGCCTTGCTCATGCAATGACAACGGACGCGTGCATGAAAAACCGGGCGGCCGGGATCTTCCTTATCTGGAAGCGGGAAACGCGCCGTGATAAAGAAAGGTAGAACATCGTACAGAAGGATAGACGAACCACGAGCCTCAACGTCAAAGACCCGGAGGCCCACCGTCTCGCCCAAGCCATCGCCCAGGCCACCGGCGAGACCATGACCCGCGCCGTCACGGAAGCGCTGCGCGAACGCTATGAGCGTCTCCAGAAGCGCGATCCTGAATCGCTCGCCGCCGATCTTCGGGCAATCGCGGAGCGCGCCGTCGCCCACGTCAAGCGCCCTTATCTCGACCATGCCGAGTTCCTCTACGACGAGCACGGCCTCCCGAAATCATCCTCGATTCCTTGCCGCTCATCGCCATACTTGCGAAAGAGCCGGATTTCGAACTCTATACTCAAGCCATCAGCCGCGCCCCGCGCTGCCGCATGTCCGCGGGGAACCTCATCGAACTCTCGGCCGTCGTCGAGGGTCAATTCGGCATTGAAGTCGCCCAGCAATGCGATGCGCTGCTTCGCCGCGCTGGGATAGTGATCGAACCCGTGACTGTCGAGCAGGCGCATCTCGCGCGTCAGGCCTTCCACGACTTCGGCAAGGGCCGCCACGCGGCGGGACTTAACTTCGGCGACTGTTTCGCCTACGCGCTCGCCAAGATCACCGGCGAGCCGCTCCTTTTCAAGGGGAATGACTTCAAAAAGACCGATGTCGTCTCCGCCGTATGACGCGCCTCCCTTCCAAAAAAATAAACCGTCCGCTCCGTGCGCGCCCTGCTTGGCGCATGTTCGAACAGACCGTCAGCGACGTCCGCAAAGCTTCCGCCGGCGTTCCTCCGGACGAGCTTTAAAATGCGATCGACGAAGCGGTACTATTGGACCGGGAACGAAACGGATGTGCTAACCCCTTCGCACGTGACCCCATGGTGTCACGCTGCAATGGTGTACGGTCATGGGTTTGCCGCCAATCCCAATTATGAATGCCCTCCCATCGTCGTACTTTACGTCGTAGTGAAAGCCTGGCAACACCTCGTAACAAAAGCGATATTCCTGTGCGCGTTTTCGATTGGCTTCAGAAAGGCCATGTTTGGATGGATCATACTTGAACCGCAGTTTTGCTCCATCGATCCAGGAACGCCCTCCACTGCCATCAGGCTTGCGATGCTCTTCTTCCACGACCGACAGCAGGCCCTCCGCCTCCCGTATTCTCTCTTCGGAATACACGTCGCACCTGTGCCAATATCTGTCCGTATTACGCGCGGTGTGGAAGATCGTAGGGGGGAGCAGCAAGGGATGCCGGAGATCGGAAGGTGATACCTTATTCAACCATATCTCGTCCAGCTTCGTAGTGGCATGCAGCCGCTCTTTCAAAAGTTCCCAGGTAATATCTCTGATCGGTTCCCACAATCGCGCAATATGAACCCGACAGTCAAATTGAAACCGCGACTGCACGACCTTCCAATCTCGGCTGCCGGGGATGACGATATGAGTAAATCCTTCACAGGCCTTTTCCAGCAAGTCCTTCAGCTCGCCATCGGTGAAGAGAGCTTGTTCATTGGTCGAGATTGGAGTTGAGTGAAATTCGTGCGGCGCAGGGACTGCGTCTGTCCAGCCGTCCGATTCCATCTGCAGCCTCCGGTGCGTGCTGATCGGAAGCCCAAAAAGATGGACTTTCACGAATCGCCTCGCCGGGTGACCTTCAATACCCACTCAAGAGGTACACGAAGTTGAAGAAGATCCTCTATTGGAAGCTGATCAAAGAAGTTGTATAACTCGGCCCGCTGGCTGATGTTTTGGGGCTTCGCCGTCACCGCTTCTCCCTCGCTCCGGAAGAATTGAACGCGGCGCGCGGGCGCAAGCCAGCGTTCTTCTGGTATCCCGTGAGCCTTTGCCCAGCCGGCAACGCAATCCGTTATTTGCTTTTGGAGATAGTGATTCCATGCGCGCGTCACGGATGGATTTTCGCGGAGGCGACGCGCAAATTCATTGAACACGGCCGTGCCGGCTCCATTTAGCGCAGCAAGGAGACTCTCCTTCAGAGGCCCCCGCTTTCCGTCGGCTACAACCTAACTTCAGTCCGCACGCCCGCCACCCACTCCCGCGTCAGTGCCCCTGCGGGGGTGCGAATTGAATGGGGAGTTGCGTGTTGGTGTAAGGGTGAGTTATCGTGGCGCGCACGGTCTGCAGGAAGGCGTCAACGCCCTGACCGTTATAAGCTTTCAGCGCGGGGCTCGCAGAGGGCGGGAAAGCCACCAGGCCATTAGTCACCTTCGCCTTGCCGCTCCACACGCCAACGACTGCGTAACGCGGCATTCCAGACGTATTCGGCAGCTCCTTCCGTACATCGGCGTCGAGAAATAGAACATACCGTTCGCCGGGCACAACCAGAGGGCCACCGTCGACGGAAACGCTATGGTTTCCCACCTGCCCCCCTATCTGCGCCATGAGAATGTTTGCGGATCCGTTCGGAATGGCGCCCTTCAAAACCTCGCCCACAGCCACAACGGAATGAGTCTCGAACATCGGACGGTCTGTTTCCTTGCTGGTGTTAATCACCGGAAGCAGGCTGCTCACCGTGCCGTCCACGATGAGGTCCGACGCCCTGACCATCTGAAGCAGCGTCCACGGGGAGAATACCGGCTCGACCATCACGACCTCATGGCCTCCGTTGATGGCGGCCGGTCTCTGCGCGCCCGTCTGGGCAAGTATCGATACGGCGCCGACGACCAAGCCCCCTACCGCGATTCGGATACCCATTCTTTGGCCCCCCTCCTTATCGATGATCGTTTCGGGCTGTTCCTCGGAAAAGGTTCTCCGCCATTGAAGCTGCGTCTCTCGCGGCACGGGGTCGATCGGTACACCTTGCCGTTGCGTGCCCTTCGGCTCATGGAGGATTTTGTCCTCGGCGGGCTCATAAAGGCGGACGGCATTCTCGACTGGGAACTCAACAAAAGCGCGCCAGAAATCGCGCCGCAAGCGCGGCAACGGAGCGGCATAGGCAGCGAGCAGCTCCGATGCTGTAACGGGCGCAAGGAGGATATCGCTGCCGGATCGGCCTTGAATCGCCACCTCAGGGACAGTGCGAACGAACTCTATGAACTTCCTGAAGCCGAGGTGATGCTCACTGAACTCGGCGCCTTCTTTTTGTGCTTCTGTAACCAAGCTCGCTTTGACCAAGGCTCCCGGCACAGGACTGTGACGTTCATCGTAAAACTTCTTGACGAACCTCACGAGCAGGTCACGAGCCCCCGCCTGGTCAAGTGCCGACATTCCTGTATCTTAGCGTAAAAAAATGCCGCCTTTTGACGGCGGCCTTTTTTGCCGGGCTATTGCCGGCCGGAACTTAAAATGCTCGCCCATGATCTTTGCAGGGGGTCAGGCTTCCTTGCGGATGCCATCGCTGCTGTGAGATCCTCAATTCGCTAAGCGAGCCACGAATTGCAACCCCACCCCCACTCAATCCCTTCCGCGTGAACGAAATTAACGTATCACCGGAATCGCCTTCATCATCGCTCAACTTGCTTGATTTGTCAATCAGGTGATAGTACTAGTAGATCGATTCCAAAATAATATTGCAATACCACCGGTTGTGGGGTAAACTCCTTGTATACCATTACGAGGAGGCCGGTCGCTTGCCGTTTGTCAGTCGCCGGGCACAGTTAAGACTAAGCCGCCAGGAGACGGAAACGCTCAACGCGCTCGCGCAGTCGAGAACGGAGCCGGCGGGCCGGGTGCAGCGGGCTTCAATTCTATTGCGTTATCATGCCGGAGAAACGGTTTCAGAGATCGCAAGGAGTCTGGCGACGAACCGGCCACGGGTCGAATGTTGCCTCAGCAAGGCCCTGGATCTGGGCGTGACTCAGGCGTTGGCCGATCTGCCGGGCCGCGGCCGCCGGCCTGCGATGACGGCCGAAGCGCGCGCGTGGGTGGTCGCTCTGGCATGCCGGAAACCCAAGGATCTGGGCTATGCCCAAGAACTCTGGACCACAAGATTGTTGTCGAACCACGTCCGGAAGCATTGCCAGGCGGCCGGCCACCCGAGCCTCAGGAAACTGGGGCGCGGAACGGTCTCCAAAATTCTCAGCGCCAATCAGATGCATCCCCACAAGATTCAGTACTACCTGGAGCGGCGTGATCCCGACTTCGACGCCAAGATGGTGCAGGTTCTGCATGTGTACAAGGAAGTGGAGCTCTGGCGCGAGAAAGGCGCGCCACCGCCGGAGCTGGTGGCCGTGCTCTCCTACGATGAGAAGCCCGGCATTCAAGCCATCGAGAATACCGCGTCGGACCTGCCGCCAGTACCCGGAAAACACTCCGCCGTAGGGCGGGACCATGAATACATCCGGCACGGAACGCTGTCCCTGTTGGCCGGTATCGACCTGCTATCGGGCGAGGTCCTGGGCCTGGTGCGCGAACGGCATCGGAGCGTGGAGTTCATCGAATTCCTGCGACTGGCCGACGCGCATTACCCGCCTGGCGCGCGCATCCGTGTCGTGCTCGACAATCATTCCGCGCACATCTCCAAAGAGACGCGCACATTCCTGGCAACGCTGCCGAACCGGTTTGAATTCACATTCACGCCCAAACATGGGTCCTGGCTAAACCTGATCGAATCGTTCTTCGGCAAAATGGCGAGGACTCTGCTGCGCGGCATCCGAGTCGCCTCCGCCGACGAACTGAAGGCGCGGATCGAACTCTATCTCAAGGAGGTCAATGAGACACCCGTGGTCTTCCGATGGAAGTACAAAATGGAGACGTTGTCGGTGGTCTAGCTATTGATATAGTATTTCAGAATCACACTACTAGCCGATGGTACCCAATCCGATTCCGACCTGAATCGCGCTTGCGCCATGGGCCGAGGGTCACGTCGGAATCGGATTGGGTACCATCGGGACACACGAGAGCTTTCCCCACGCTTTCGATCAGCCATAAGCCGGGAACCTTCGAATTTAGGTCTCGTGCCAACCGCCCACGGATTGTGTTGAGCCTGGAGTAGCGGCCAACCGGCTGGGGCCATCGGGCCTAAGGAACTTCAGCAACCCTCAGCGCATGTAGTTTCCGGGAATTCCCTTCGGATCACGTTCTTCCGAACGCTACCTTCCTCGTGCGCCCCGTTTCGACGTGCCGGGTTGCCGGAAAGCGGCCCACCCGACCGCGAACGCGATGAGGTACAATCAGCGCGTCTCGGAGTCGGTCTCACCATGCCAGAATCCAAAGTACTCATTCAAGTGGACCTTGAGGGCCACAGCGTCTACATGGCCGCTCAACGATCGAAACCGGACGCCGCCCAATCAAGAGTTGATCTCGCGAAGGTGCTGAGCGACACGCTCACCGGTCCTACGAGTGGGACAGGCTTCTCGCTGCTCTCGTGGAAAGGCGACGGCGGGGTATACACCGCCGACGCCACGCAGGGCGGATCGTTCGACTTTGCGATCGACGCGGCCGTAAAAGCTGCCGACGCGTTCAGCCAGTGGCGCGCGAACGACGAGGCACGACAAGCCCTTCGCCTTCGCATCTCCGTCCACTGGGCGCCCGACGTGTACACCTACCCGGAACCTGGGTACTGGAGCTCGGACGATCTGAACCTATTCATTAAGTACGAGCGAGAAATCGGCCTAAGCGGAACGGTCGCCGTCACGGACGCCGTGTTTCCGCACCTCAGGTACGAGTGCCAGAAACGCTTCTCACTCGATCGAGAGAGATCTCTGGCGCTGGGCCCAGCGCACATACGAAAAATCCATTACATGCCCCTCGAGGGCGAGGTCCGGCTTAACCGTGCCGGCCCGCGTGGCTTCTTCGAATGGATCGCCCCAGTTTCTACGAGTGGATTCATCGCCGAGGACCACGATGTTGGCCCAGCCTCGGAAGCAAGAGGATCTCTGGGCGATGCAGCCTTCCTCTTTATGGCGCCGCAGCCGGAGTCGCCGCTCACCATCGACCTGAGGCCATCCGACACCCCGGCGACGTTCTCGCTAGAGCCAACCTACAACGCGACATGGGCTGGCATAGAGAAAAAAGAGCAAGAGGCGTCCAAGACCGGACAGAGGGAGGACAAACGCAAGGTCTCAGTTTGCCGTATTGTTCGACCGCTCTCCGACATCCCCTTGGCCGAACTGGAGTACCGGGTCGAGCGCTGGAGTCACGCAAGATCATTCCACCGTCTCATCGCACAAGAGGCGGCCGTCCGACGAAAGCTGAGCGCCTACGCTCTCGACATTGTGGGCGATGGCGTACAAACGCCCGGCATCCTCTGCTGCCACATGATCGTCCGTATGCCCGGCCAGTCGGGCACGAACATCCTCGCCTGCCAGCGGCAGACCAACGGACCGAGTGGACAGTACGAGCCTGGCCGCTGGTCGCTCTCGTTTGAGGAACAGGTCGACGCCGGCGAGAGCATCACGGACTGCGTCAACCGCGGCCTGAGGGAGGAACTGCTCGGCGTAGAGGGGGCCGCCGGCGCAACCACGCGCGTGCTTGGGGCGATCATCGAGAAGAGAATACTCAATCCAGCGTTGCTCGTGCTGGTGGATGTTCCCCTTACCCTATCCGAAATCTCGGAACTTTGGAAAGAGACCATCGACAAGGACGAACACTGCCAACTCGCAGCAATGCCGCTCAACGAGAAGCTGCTGCAGTCGGTTACGTCGAACCACGACATTTCTCCGGACCTACGAACCACCATGCAACCCGGTGACGCAGACGGTTTCTCGAACACCAAGCTCTGGGACCTGCATCCAACGTCAGCCGCCCGCGTCGCCGTTGCGCTTTGGGTAAACGAAATGGAGCACCCGGAGAAATAGCCCAACGCTTCTCACGCCACGCCTGGAGCAGGCCAAGGCGCAGTGCGGCGTCACGGCGAAATGCGATGTCCGGCGCGAACCTGTCTGTCCTTCCGGAGGACCATTGGTGTCCTTGAAATGCCGCTAGCCGTCGCGTCACTCGGGCCCCCGGCGTTCGTTACTTGGGCGCCCGCCCCGAAAAATCTCCGCGCCGCCGTAATACACTGATAATATGCAACGATTTTCCCGCCGGGAGCTTCTTGCCCTTCTGGCCGCCGCGCCGGTCGTCCGTGCGGACCGCGCGCTGCCAGCCCCTCCTGTTTCCATCGCCCGCTATCCGTCCTACGACGCGGGCCTCGACGCAGTGCTCGCCACCATGTTCGACCAGCTCGGCGGCCTCGCCCCGATCGTCAGGAACAAAACCGTCACCGTGAAGCTGAACCTCACCGGCAGCCCGGCCCTCCGCTTCGAAGGCAAGGCCCCGGGCCGAACGCACTACGTCCACCCGGTCGTCGCCTCCGCGCTGGTCTCCCAGCTCGATCGCGCCGGCGCGCGCCGCATTCGCCTCGTCGAGAGCGGTTTCGCCACCAACGCGCCGCTCGAAGAGTACCTGCTCGATTCGGGCTGGAATGTGCGCGCGCTTAAGAGCCTCTCCAAAAATCTCGAGTTCGAGGACACCAACAACCTCGGTTCCGGCAAAAGCTATCATCGGTTTCCGGTCCCCGGCGGCGGCGCCATCTTCCCCTCCTACGACCTGAACCATTCCTACGCCGATACGGATGTCTTCGTCTCGCTCGCCAAGCTCAAAAATCATGCCACCTGCGGCGTCACGTTATCGATGAAGAACCTCTTCGGCATCACGCCCGCCTCGATCTACGGCGACGATGCCGGCGTGGACCAGCCGAACGAGAATCCGGGCTCGGGCCGCGTGCGCACGTGTCACATCGGCAAGCGGCAGCCGTCGAAGAGCGCCGCGCCGGAGCTCGACCCCGCCTCCAGCCGCGATCCCGGCCACCGCATGCCGCGCATCGTATCCGACATCGCCACCGCGCGGCCCGTGCATCTGGCCGTAATCGATGGCATCGAGACGCTGGCCGGCGGCGAAGGCCCGTGGATCCGGGGCATCCGCTCGGTGAAGCCGGGCCTCATGATCGCCGGAACGAACGCGGTCGCGACCGATACGATCGCCACGGCCGCCATGGGCTACGACCCGCGCGCCGCGCGCGGCACGAAGCCGTTCTCGAACTGCGACAACACGCTGCTGCTCGCCGAAGCGCTGGGCGCCGGCTCGGCCAGCCTGCGCGACATCGAAGTGCGCGGTCTCGCGCTGCACGACGCGATCTATCCGTTCGGCTGAGCATCCGGCTATGCTCAGCCTGGAACCCTTCTCCGCCGTCGCGCCGTGGAGCGAAATCCCCCGCCTCACGACCACCGCGGTCGTCGACATCCTCTGCGTCGCGTTTCTGATCTACCAGTTCTCGCTGATCATCCGCGGCCGGCGCGCGGCGCAGGCGCTGTTAGGCTTTGGCATCATCGGCGCCGTTTATGGCATCGCCGTCTACGCCCGCCTCGAGCTGCTCAGGACCCTGCTTGCAACGCTCGCGCCATACACCGCCTTCGGGCTCATCGTCGTCTTCCAGTCCGAGATCCGCCGCATGCTCGCGCGACTGGGCCGGACCCGGCTGTCGGGCTTCCACGAACTCGAGCGGCGCGAGGCGGCCGACGAAATCCTGCTCGCCCTGGGCCAGCTTTCTCAGGAGCACACCGGCGCGCTCATCGTCGTCGAGCGCAACTCGGGCTTGCGGACGTTTACCGAAAGCGGAGTCTCGATCGACGCGCGGCTGTCGCGCGATCTGCTTTGCAACATCTTTCATCGCGGCGCCACCCTCCACGACGGCGCCGTGATCGTGCAAGGCGGGCGGATCGCCGCCGCGGCCTGTTTCCTTCCCCTCACCACCAATCCGGCGCTCGCGCGCGAGCTCGGCACCCGCCATCGCGCGGCCATCGGCATCACCGAGGAGTCCGACGCGCTCGCCATCGTGGTATCCGAGGAAACCGGCCGGATCTCGGTCGCCAGCTCCGGCGAGATCGAATTGTTCGTCTCGCTCGATCGAGTCGAGCAGTACCTCGCCGGCCGCGTGATCGAGCCCGCCCCGGGCGCCGCGCCGCAAACCGTTCCACTGCGCGAGCCCGGATCGAGGTCCGCCTAAACCCATGCGGTGGGGCCTGCTGCGCGATCTGCGTTGGAAGCTGCTGGCGCTGGCCTTCGCGAGCGTGCTTTGGGTGATCGTGAACCGCGAGGCCGAAATCACTACCTCGGTCGAGGTTCCGATCGAGTACCGCAATCTCCCCGAAGGCTTGGAGATCGCATCGAACGCCCCGCAGCAGGTGATGGTCCAGGTCCGCGGCCCTTCGGCGCGCCTCACGCGCGACGTCCTCCGGGAACTCGCCGTCGTGCTGGATTGCGCCGCGGTGCAACGGTCCGGTCCGCGCACCTTCAATATCGGACGCCGCGAGCTGCGGCGCCCCTTCGGCATCGCTCTCGATTCGGCCGTGCCGTCGCAGGTCACCCTGAACTTCGAGCGAAGCTACTCGCGCGACGTCCCCGTCGAGCCCAGTTACTCCGCCCCGCCGCCCCCCGGCTACGCCATCGCCAGCTACCGCATCGAGCCGCCGACGGTGCGCATCGAAGGTCCCGAAAGCCGCGTCCGCGCCATCGGTTCCGCCGAAACGGATCCCATCGACCTGAGCGGCGTCTATGGCCGAACCGAAGTACACGTGCCCGCTCACCTGCCGGACCCTCGCGTGCGCCTCGACGCCTCCACGCCGCTGCTCACCTACGAAGTTGTCCTTCAGAAGACTCCCGTTACAAAGGAAACCCATCACTGAATGTCGCGTCAATTGTTCGGCACCGACGGTATCCGCGGCGTCGCGGGCGCTTACCCGCTCGACGCGGCCACCGTGCGCGCCACCGGCCTGGCGCTGGGCGAGTGGGTCGCCGCCTCGGGCCGCGAGCCGGCCGTTGTCATCGGCATGGATACCCGCGAGTCCGGCCCCTGGATCGCCGCTTCGCTCGCCCGCGGCCTCGCCGGTCACCGGGTCGAAGTCCGCTTCGCCGGCGTCACCACCACGCCCGGCGTCGCGTATCTCGCCAGGACCGGCCCGTTCGCCGCCGGCGTCATGATCTCGGCCTCTCACAATCCGTATCGCGACAACGGCATCAAGGTCATCGGCCACTCGGGCTACAAGCTGCCCGACGAGATCGAAGCCGGCATCGAGAAGTCGATCCTGGCGCAGCCGGTCTCCGATCCCGCGCCCGCCGAAACGCTCATCGCCGATCCGTCGCTCGATAATCGATACTCGGGTCATCTCGCCTCGTTGCTCGGCGGGGAGGCCCCGCTCACCGGCCTCGATCTCGTGATGGACTGCGCGAACGGCGGCGCGTCGGATCTCGCGCCGGCTCTGTTCGCCCGCCTCGGCGCACGCGTGCACACCATCGGCGCATCGCCCAACGGCCGCAATATCAACTTGTCCTGCGGCTCGCTCCATCTCGACAGCCTCCGCGACGAGGTCGTCGCGCGCGGCGCCATGCTGGGCGTGGCCTTCGATGGCGATGCCGACCGCGCGCTGTTCGTCTCCGCCGGCGGACGCATCGTCGATGGAGACGCGGTGCTGCTCATCATGGCGCGCGCGATGCTTGCGGCCGGACGGCTCCCAGGGCCGGATGGCGCGCCGGTCGTCGTCGCCACGGTCATGTCGAATCTCGGCCTCGAGCGCGCGCTCGCCGCCTCCGGCATCCGCATGACGCGCACGCCCGTGGGCGACCGCTACGTGCTCGAAGAGATGCTCCGCTCCGGCGCCACGCTCGGCGGCGAGCAGTCCGGCCACGTGATTTTCCTGGACCATTCGACCACCGGCGACGGCATCCTCACCGCGCTGCTCGTTGCCGGCACCTGCCTCCGCGCCGGACAGTCGCTCGACCGGCTCGCCCAGGGCCTCGAAATCTACCCGCAGCTTCTGGTGAATGTGCGCGTGCGCCAGAAGCGCCCCATCGAGGAGCTGCCCGGCGTGCTCGACGAGATCCGCGCCGCCGAGACGTCGTTCGGCGCCTCGGGCCGCATCCTGGTGCGCTTCTCGGGCACCGAGCCGCTCGCCCGCGTCATGGTCGAAGGCCCGGACCATGCGCGCGTCGAGCGCTTCGCCCACCGCATCGCCGACGCCATCCGCGGCTCGCTCGGCGCCGACTGAATCGCGAAGGCGCGACAATGTACAGATGCGCCTCGTCACGCTCGCTCTTGCCGCCTCGTTTCTTGCCCAGGCCCAATCCGCCGCGCCAGGAATCGTCGAAGGGTCCGATTGGACCGCCCTGTTCAATGGAAAGGATCTTAGCGGCTGGGTCAACGTCGGGCGGGAAAAATGGGAAATCGATAACGGCACGATCCACGGCTCGGCCGTCAGCCACGACTACGGCTACCTGCGTACGGAGAAAGACTACGCGGACTTCGATCTCTCGATGCGCTTCGAGTGCGTCACGCTCGGCAACAGCGGATTGTTCTACCGCGCCCGCTTCAAGCCCGGAACCACCGAGATCGTTCAGGGACCCCAGTTCGAAATCGATTGCACCATCGGCCGGCACACCGGCGGCGTCTATGACGTGGGCCGCCAGTGGCTGGTCTGGCCCGCGGCGGAGAATGAGACCGTCGTGCGGCAGGGCGCCTGGAACGAGTACCTCGTCACCGTACACGGCAACCACTACACGTCGCGTCTGAACGGAGTGCCCATGGTCGACTACACCGATCCCAAGCGGAAGGGCGATACCGGCAGCATCGCGCTGCAGCTTCATGCCGGTGGCGGTGCGGAGATGCGATTCAAAGACATACTCATTCGCGACCTTACGCGCCGCTGACGCCGTGCCGCCTCTCTACTACTGCCATCACCACGACATGCGTCTGCCCGCCGGACATAAGTTCCCCGCGGAGAAGTACGCGCTCGTGCGCGAATGCCTCGAGCGCGAAGCCGGGTTCGAGTTCACGCCCGCGCCGTTTGCGCCGTTGAGCGCGATCGAGCTCGCGCACGACCGCGGCTACGTGGAGAGGTTTGTCGACGGCAGCCTCGCCGCGGCCGCCGTGCGCCGCATCGGATTCCCGTGGTCCGAAGGGCTGGTCCGCCGCACGCTGGCTTCGGCCGGCGGTACGCTCGCCGCGGCCCGCGACGCGATCGAGCACGGATGGGGCGGCAACCTCGCCGGCGGCACGCATCACGCCTTTCGCGACGCGGGCTCTGGCTTCTGCGTCTTCAACGACTTTGCCGTCGCCATCCTTTGGCTGCGCCGCGAGTGCGGCATCGCGCGCGCCGCCGTCATCGACCTCGACGTGCATCAGGGCGACGGCACGGCCGCGATCTTCGCCGGCGACGCGGATGTCTTCACGCTCTCGCTGCATGGGCGAAATAATTTCCCGTTCCGCAAGCAGCGAAGCCGCCTCGATGTCGAGTTCGCCGACTCGGCCGGCGACGAAGAGTACCTCGGCGCCCTCGCCGCCGTTCTGCCCCGCGTGTTCGACTTCCATCCGCATGTCGTCCTGTATCAGGCCGGCGTGGACGCGCTCGCCTCGGACCGTCTTGGCCGTCTCGCGCTGTCGCCCGCGGGTCTCGCCGAGCGCGACCGCCTCGTGTTCTCCGCCGTCGCCTCCGCCGGCGCGCCGCTGGTGCTCACGCTTGGCGGCGGCTACTCGCAGCCCATTCGCCTTACCGCCGAGGCCCACGCGGCGACCTATCGCGCCGCACGCCGGATGTTGTCCCGTGGCTCACAAAATAATCCAGCGCCGCAACCGCCGCTCGACGGATCGCCCGCGGCCGCGGCCAGTGGCTCGATCTGCCGCTGCCGCTTGACGAGCGCGGCAGCGGCCCCGCGGAGCTGAAAACGGCGCCGTTATTCGAGCTTTCGGTGCGCACAGGGGCGCTTTTAGCGCGTTTAACGTGCACTGAAGTGCGTTTTTTGCGCGATTTTGGCGCCGGAATCGTCATTGCGTACTCCGTTGCGCACCAGATGCGCGACGATCGCGCGGCCGCGCCGAAGCTCGCGAAGGATTTCTCCATCTGCCTGCACCGGCCGGCCGCGACCGCCTCCACGCGTCGATCCCGTTTCCGAGTCGACGGTGCGCGTGTTATGTTCGGCAAAGATCGCGGAGGATCCGATTTGCGAGCGGCTGTACCGGCGGGCGGCGGAAGCGACGGCCGAAGGCACGAAGAGTTTTTAGTTCGCGTCACGATTTTTTTGCGCCAGGTGGACGCGGCGCTCGCGGGCGCGCGGCGCGACATCGCCGAAGACTCGCGACGGGGGCGGATCGATTTGCCCGCGGAGGATCTCGATCGGTTCGGCGACAGCGGCCGCGAGCTGCGCGCTCAGGCGCCCAACGCGTCCGGCGTGGCGCCAGAAACGCTGTCGCGCGCCGCATCCCGGCCGTCGGCGGGCGCGGTGTGGCTCGCGCCGAATCGCGCGCCGCGGGCGCAACTGACGACTTCCGCGAACCCGGCGCTGGCGCGGAGCGCGCTTAGGCCCGTCGACGAGGCCTACGGCACGAGCAAGGACGCCTTGATGCCGCACCGGAGCCGTCGCGCCGGCAGCCACTGCGACCGCGTGGCGATCGATTACGCGTTCTCCGGCGAGTTCCTTCTAGCGCCCGGCGGGAACGGACGCACGCTCTTGCGCGTCCACGGCTTCCCGCCGCGCTACTACAGCTTCAAGAGCGTCAAGTGGATCTCCGAGCTCCGGCTTGTGCGGCAACCGTGTTACAGAACATGGCCGAAGGCCGGCGTGCGCGCCGGGCGTTGGGTGTGGAGAAAGGCGATCAAGACGCCGCTGTCTGCATACACGTGGACGCGACGGTGGGGCGCGATGGCTCCCGATGGAGTGACGGGGCCGGCCATCCGGAGCATTGCGCCTTGAGCGGCATTGTGGCGATCGCGGTGGCGTTCGGGATCGTCCTATTCTTCTGGAAGTCGCGCGCCAATTATCAGGCGCTGCCCGCGCTTCCGATTCGCGAGGACGGGCGCGCGGAGGACGTGACGGTGATTATTCCGGCGCGGAACGAGGCGGGTAACATCGCGCGCGCGGTGCGGAGCTTCGCGGGCGTTCCGGTGATTGTGGTGGATGACGACTCGTCCGACGGCACGGCCGTGGAAGCGGCGCGGGCCGGGGCGCGGGTGATCGCCGCGCCGCCGCTTACGGCGAACTGGCTGGGCAAGCCGAACGCGTGCCAGGCCGGGGCGGATGCGGCCTCGACGCGCTGGCTGCTGTTCGTGGACGCCGATGTGTGGTTCGACCCGCGTTTCCTTCCCTCGCTCGCGGCTTACGCGGAGCGGCAGGAGCTCGACGCGGCGAGCGTATTTCCGCGACAGGTGTGCGATTCGTTCGCCGGGCATATGCTGGTTCCCTACGCTTTCGCGCTCTACTTCACCGGCGTCGACGGGCGCGCGGTGAACTCGGCGCGTTCGGCGGAAGCGCTCGGCAATGGGCAATGTTTCCTTTTCCGCCGCGAGGCGTATGAGGCGATCGGCGGGCATCGGGCCGTTGCGGACAGCGTCATCGAAGACATGGCGCTCGCCCGTCTGCTCAAGCGGAAGGGCCTGCGATACCGGGCGATCCGCGGCGAGGCGCTCGCGAGCGCGCGCATGTACGACGGGTTCGCGGCGACCTGGCGTGGCTTCGAGAAGAACGCGTTCCGGTTTCTCATGGTGAATCCGATCACCGCGGCGCAGGTCATGATCGCGTCGATCCTCGCCACGTCGTGGCTGCCGGTGCTTGCCTGGGCGGCGGCCGAGGGCGAGTGGAAGGCGGCTGCGCTGCTGTTCATTGCGCTGCCGGCGTCGCTGCTCGGACAGTGCGGTAAGCGCGCGTGGCTGGCGCCCGCGGCGGTGTACGTGTTCCAGGGCATCGCGCTCAGCTCGATGGTGGCGGCGCTCACTGGGCACAAGGTGATTTGGAAAGGGCGCCGTGTTTGAACCGCGGTATCCGGCGCCGTGGCATGCCGTCTTTGGGCTTGGGCCGCACATGGTGAACGGGACGCTCGCGCCGGCGGAGGCGATCGCCTGCGCGCCCGGGATGCGCGCGCAGTGCGCCGTTCCGATGGATCGTCACCCGCGAACTGGCCACCGACGAGGCTGGGCGCGGTGCGCGTTCGCTTGCCCGTCGATCTCGTGCCGCCCCGCGTGGCGCGGGCGCCGGGCCATTACAGCGTGCCGTTCGCGGCGACGAATCCGGAGGGAGCGCGCGCGATGGGATGGACAGACTGTTTCACCGGCGCGCCGGCCGGATATTCCAGGTGGTTCCGGTTCGCGTTTTGAAATTCGATTCGCGTTTTACGCCGTGATTTTCGCCGCCACTTTTTCTGGACATTCTTATGGCTTCGCCGCGCCCGGCAATGGCCGCGATGGACGCATTGCAGGCCGTGCAAGCATTTCGCGAGTCCCGCGAGCCGCTGCGCGCATCGCGGGATAACACCACGCGTTTCATTGCTTTACAAAATCTTTACACGCCCCAGACGTAACCCGCGTGGGGATACCCGGCGTCTTAATAGGTGGATCGCAAAGATCGGAACAATCGATCCTGCGAGCGCAACGTAACCTGAACGGCAGTCCATTACGGTCTCAGCCGTCAGGCGAAATTACAAGGAGTTTTACGATGAAAGCCACAAGTGTATTTTCTGCCCTCTCGCTTTGTTTGCTGGCTGGCCTGATTGCCTCCCCGGCGAAGGCGGACGATTTCAACAAAGAAACGATCGTTAAGATTGGCGCCCCGCTCCGTGTGCAGAACACGGTGCTGATTCCGGGCCGCTACATCTTTCAGATCTTCGACACGCAAAGCGGCACTCAGGATATGGTGCAGATTTTTGACGCCGACACCGATCGCCTCGTGACCACCGTCATGGGGATGCCGGCGTATCGCGTCGAGCCGGTGGACAACCAGAATATGGCGTTCTATCACGAGCCGGCGGGCCAGGTTCCCGCGCTGAAGATTTGGTACTTCGCCGGCGAGAATACCGGGGTTGAGTTCACGAACGCGGTCGCCGGGAGACCGGCGGTGGCGCGGGTCGCTCCAGCGACTCCAGCGACAAGCGTGGGCGGGATGAAGTAACGCCGTCCCTCGACGCTTGACCGGACTCGCGCCGCGCGGCGTGGCCCCGGAGCCCAGGTTTGACGGGCTCGGGGCCGGACCGCGCGGCGCGTCCATTTTTGGGCGAATGACGAGGACTGGCTGAAAGCCGGTAAGTGGGATGTTACGATGGCTCGCTTGGCGCCACTGAGGCCGAGTCCGATCGAGCATCGCCGGAAGAGGCCCGTGGCGGCGAACGGTCTTCGCGCCGCGCGCTGGGAACGGATCGCTCACCGGCCTGGGAAAGCGTTTGGTGAAAGCGCGTGGTTGTCCGATTCATCGCGTTACCTCCGGTCGATGCCGACATGGTTCGCATGAAGTAAGTGCATTTCTTCCGGGCCATGGAGCGCCGAATCGTGGCGCGGCCGGCGCCCGGCGTGGGCGGGCCAGGTCGTTCCGCCCCTTCTTACTAATTTTCGGGCGTCTATGGCACTCGGAGCCGCTTCCTTACTTCCAAACCCGCATTGCGCATAGCGCCGGCCGTCCCACGTATAGATCGCCTCCGCGTTGGCTTTGATCGCGCAATTCGCCAGCATTGCGTCATAGATTCCGCCACCCACGATACCCAAAGCGGCCGAGGTCTCCAGCGCACCGGCATATTCGTCGCCGCTGAGCGCGAGGATGGACAGCCGCTCGCGGATGCCGCCGATACGGTGCTTGCCCGGTATCCAGGTGAGCGTGGAGTAGACTTCGGCCAGGCTGTGGGCCCCGGGGCAGCCGGTCGACTTGTCAAGTTGGATGAGCAAGGCCAAACTGGCCCGATGGTGGACGCGATCCCCGTAGAACACCGGCCCGAGCGCCGACGTATCGAAAAATCCTTTCATTCGCCGTTGCCGAGATTACCCAGATCGCGTTCCTGGCGAATTTGCCGCAGCATCTCATCGGTCGAGGAGGCGGGCAGGGGCTGCCCGCCGTGAAATACCCAGACGCCGTGCTCTTTGGGAAGCGGTCCCGTCCCGCGAACCGGGCGGAGGGTGATTTGCTCCCCTGCGCTTTCCATTTCCAAGGCGTCGCCGGCCTCCAGATGCAGTTCTTCCCGTAGCGGTTTGCGGATGACGACGCGGCCCGCTTTTTCATGATGAGGCGTGTCTTCATTCTGGAACAGTACTGTGGGTTGACCCAGCAGTCAATCCAATATCACATGCAGTTCAGTTCCAAAGTCGACACAGGATCGCCTCCCATCTGAAGGAGCGTTCGAGCAACAGGAAGTTTCTGGAGTGAGCGGTTAGAGCCATAGACTCATAATCCATTGGTCGTAGGTTCAAATCCTACAGGGCCCACCATGTGTCGATGAAGCCCATCGTTTCCGAGGCGTGCTACGATAACGTCAGGTATGACGGACGTTCAACTCTATCTCGCCGCCGGCATTCCAACTTTCGCGGTGATTGTGGCTCTGCTGGTGAACCTCGCGCAGCAGAGCGCCACGAACCACCGCATCGACGATCTGGGCGTTCGCCTGGACAAGCGGATCGAAGATCTAAAGGACCTGTTGCGTTCGGAGTTGCGGCGCATCGAAGAGCGGCTGGCTCGGCTCGAATCGCCCATCGTCAGGGGCTGAGTCGCGGCGCCCGGCCGATCGTCCCGGCGAGCAGCATTTTCCAATCGAAGGATGAGCATGAAATCGGTTCCGTTCGACCGGAGGG
>VFSW01000177.1_pt1 | contig 86224 bp, 72 predicted proteins | sample 5358111 | NCBI WGS metagenome assembly VFSW01 (sample SAMN11554181, study PRJNA540505) | mine drainage metagenome | isolation source: sediment from site ElyBrook_90M | place: USA: Ely Copper Mine, Vershire, VT | collected 2017
AAGAGTGTAAAGGATCTCCCGGAACGTTCTGTAAACCATCTCGTGGAACTTGACATAGAAAGAAGCGATGGATGGGGGTACACGGCCGTCAAAGCACTACGGTTTTGCGGGATGAGCGTCTAACCATTTCCGCGCGCGTTCCTGCACACGAGACAGATCCGCGGGTGTTAAATGAGAGGCAACATCGTCCCGAGTTTTGCGCATACCTGCTAGAACTGCGACTGCATCTTCCTGCTCTACACCTGTAACTTTGCCCGCAGCGGCAAGGTTGAGCCAAAAATAGGCTTCCAAATAATCCTGATTTACACCATTTCCGTGTTCGTAGAGAATCCCAAGTTGAAGTTGCGCAACAGTGTCACCTTGTTCCGCTGCCATACGATACCAGATTGCAGCTTGCGAGTAGTCTTGGGGAACACCTTGACCATGGACGTAATCAGCTCCAAGATTGCACTGCGCTTCTAAATTCCCTTGCGCAGCAGCTTTACGATACCATTCCGCAGATTGCTGATAGTCATGTGGCACAACTTCGTCCGACTCTAAAGTCATGGCAAGTGATACTTGTGCACCGACATTACCCTGCTCTGCGGCCTTACGCAGCCACTCAATCATTTTGTTGTAGTCTTTAGGAACTCCATTCCCTTCAAAGTAGAGCGCCGCAAGTACGGCTTGTGCATCTGCATCCCCTTCATTAGCGGCCATGCGAAACAATAATGCCGTCTGCGCGTAGTCCTGTGGCACACCTTGTCCATCGTAGTACAAACGTCCAAGTTGTAATTCTGCGTCAGCATCTCCGTTCGCAGCCTTCTCTTTCAGGAGTGTGATATTTTGGCTCGGCAACGTGGAGTTGTTGCTCTCTGAAGGCTTCACGGGTGGTATTGACTTTGTTGGAGCAGAGACTGGCTGTTGTATCAGTGAACTGGGTATTCTTGCAAGTGCTTTATATTTGACTTTGCGTACCCTGCCTGAAAGATCGGAAACATAGACTTGAAGCGTGTTACCGTCGATTTCAGCGGTATATTTGCCGGGCGCTAGCACATCACATCGGTGCACACCATATATACAGGAAAGAAATACGCTACTTCCATCTGGCATAATGGCTGTCACGAATTCAGCGGTTACGGTACCAACATGGGTTTGCGGCGCGGTTGCCGCAGTTGTAGTTGTAGTGCAATTGGATTTGGTATCTGTTTGTGCATTGATATTTGTAGTATTTGTTCCAAAATCTGTGATTGTCCCTGTCGTTGACCCATTCGTATTGCAATTCGTTTGTGAACTGCCTTGCCTTCCTGGCGTTGTATACGTGTACTGCCCTGAATTCAACTCCGTCTTGACAACTTCAATGATGATCTTCGGCTTGTCCTTGGCGAAAGCTGCAATGCTGAATAGGAACACGCAGAATATAGGTATACCGAACTGCTTGTATGAAAAACGTGCTCGTGCGGTCATGGGTCTCCTTTTGAGGGTTCGTGTTCCAAACAATTCATCCGTGAGAATTACCTTAATTGACACCCAGTAAATCGCTAATAACTACTTGCGAGGGCTAGGTTTTCGAGCAAGTTGACGAAGTTCTTTATATACTGAGTGGCGTGTGGGCGCAAAGAAATCACCCATATTGCTTTTCTTCGCCCCTACTCTAGCCCCACATTTGCAACGCAATTCACCATCCAACAAATCCAGAGTGCCATGAGAATATGCTTTCGCTGCTCGCTCCTGATATTCATCAGGAAGTATTGAGTATTGACATTCGTTCTTGATCTTGATCCCCGTGAATGGCCGACCTTTGACGAAAGTTCCCTTTAATTTCCGATTAGGCCTCGTGTAGATAAACGTCATAAGCACCTCACACACAAAGCATATCGCCATATAAAAGCGAAAGCAAGGCGAACTTAATCACAGTGATAGCATTTCTTTTTTACTATCGTCATTTTCCTACCCTTCGCTAGAAAAAACCGAAGGATGGGCACCCCATCATTATGGGAGGACTAAGGAAGGGCCACCCGGCGGTCCATCCATCTAGTCGAATATCTCTCTACTTTTCGGTCTCCACCACAGCAACCCGCGAATCGGCGCAGCCGTAATAGAGATACCAGCGATCTTTGAAGCGCACCAAGCCTTCGGCGAAGGTAGTGCCCGCCGCGTACTGGCCGGTTTTTTCCCAGGGTTCTTCGGGTTTCAGAACCGGGGCACCGGTTTGCTCAATCAGCTTTGCCGGATCGTTGGGGTCAAAGAGCGCCTCGCCGGCAGCGTAGGCATTGGGGCCCATGGTTTTATCGCCATTCGCCGGGTCGTTTTTTCCGTTGTAGATCATCACGATTCCAGCCTTTGTCAGCACTGGAGGAGGGCCTGTCTCCGGAAAGCCGCTGTCAAAGTGCCCGGCGCGCGGCTTCACCAACTCCAGCGGATTGCCTTGAGCATCTTCCACAGGAGTCCAATGAATCAAATCCGCCGAAGCGGCTAAATGAATCGTGCCTTCGCCCCAATACATCCAGAATTTGGCGTTGATTTTTGTGGCAATCAATCGCCCGTCTTTCTCTTGAGTGACAATCCCGGCCGACTTGTATTTGAGAGTGTCATATTTACCGCCTTCAGCGCCGAAGAAGGCGGGGCCATGCTTGGTCCAGTGAATTAAATCTGTTGAAGTCGCAATCCCCACCGAGTAAGTCACGCGATTCCATTGCGTGTAGGTCAGGACGTAAGTTCCGTCCGGAGCTTCAACGATGCGCGGGTCTTCGACACCGCCGGGCCACTCGCGTGATTTTTGTGATTCTTCGTCAGGGAAGAATACGGGCGCGGGCATGCGCGTAAAGTGCAGGCCATCGTCGCTGACCGCGAGGCCGAGACGCGAGGTGTGGCCGCCGATTTCCATTGCGCCGGAATCGTCTTCGGCGCGATAGAGGAGGTAAACTTTGCCGTTGCGCACAATCGCGGCGGGGTTGAAGGTGTGCAGCGCCTCCCAATGGGCGGGGGCCTTGAGAATGGGATCGTTGAAGGTTGAATCCTGGAGCGGCGCGATGATCGGGTTTGCGTTTGCAGGGCGTTTGAAGGGGCCGATTAGCCAAGATTGTTGCGCGTAGAGCGAGAGGGAAGCGAGTAGAGTAAAAAGTCCGACAAACAGGATTTTTCTTGTTCTATGCTGATTCAATTGCATTTTGACCTCATTCTAAGCGCCCGCAGCTAAAGCCGATGTTGAAAGTATCAAGTCATAACCGTGGGTTAAAACACCCGGCTGCCTCCGGAAAAGCAAACCGAAGTCAAAGACAGGGGATATCGTCCAACTGAGACGCCGTGCCCTGTTACAAAGCACGCACATCGAGTGTATCGGTTTCCGGGCCTCAGCAAAGTTTTTCCTTGAAAGGAATCGGAGGATGAGGTAACCGGCATTACAGGTATCCGAGGTCCGCAAAAAAACGCGGGAGCTGGGGCATCTATAGTTGGCGCGTGGATTTTTGGGTTAGAAGAAAGGCAGCGAGTCAGCCTGCGCTGGCGCGCAGATAGCGAGTCGGCCTGCGCTGGCGCGCAGATAGCGAGTCATCCTGCGCTGGCGCGCAGATAGCGAGTCAGCAAGTCAGCGGTTGAATTGATTGAGGAAGTTCTATCAACAGAAGTGCAAGTACTTGCTCACACGCTGTAATCTGTTCATTGAAGTTGTGCGCTGCCTGGGGCGTGAGATGCGGCGTGTGAAGAAGATTGAAGGAGCAAAGACCTTGGCTTACGACGACCTGCGTGACTGGATAAAGACTCTGGAGAAACACGGCGAGCTCAAGCGCATCAGAGAAGAAGTTTCGGCTGAGCTGGAGATCACCGAGATTACCGATCGCGTCTCGAAGATCGGGGCGACGAGCGCTGCGGCGAAGAAGCTGACGAGCGCGACGAAGAGCGCCTATGCTGCGGGTGGTCCGGCGCTGCTTTTTGAAAAGATCAAAGGTCATCCGGGGCAGAAGGTGCTCATCAACCAATTCGGCAGCGAGCGCCGCATGGCGATGGCACTTGGGGTTGAGCGTCTGGATGAGATTGCCGAGCGCATTCACGGTTTGATGAACGTGAAAGCGCCGGAGGGATTGTTTGACAAGCTCAAGATGCTGCCTCAACTTGGCGCACTGACCAGCGCATTTCCGAAGACGGTTTCAGCGAAAGATGCTCCTTGCAAGGAAGTGATACTGAGAGAGAATTTTGATTTGAACGCGTTTCCGATACTGAAGTGCTGGCCGCATGATGGAGGGCGCTTTATCACGCTGCCTTGCGTTCATACGCGCGACCCGCGCAACGGGAAGCGCAATGTGGGAATGTACCGCATGCAGGTCTTCGACGGGCAGACGACGGGAATGCATTGGCAGCGGCAGAAAGTCGCAGCAGAGCATTACCGTGAAGCCCTGCGCAATGCTGTGGTGGCATCGTCGGACGAGAACCCGCTCACTGCGCGCGTGGCAGCGATGGCGGAGTCGGGTGGCGGGTCGGTTGCTATTCCTGATGGGCCGGTGGGTGGATTGCCGCAGATCGCTGTCAGCAAGCTGAAGGGGGCGCGTCTTGAGGTTGCCGTGGCGATTGGCACTGATCCGGCCATGACGTTTGCGGCAATCGTACCTGCGCCGCCTGAGGTAGAGGAGTTCATGATTGCGGGATTTCTGAGAGGGAAGCCTGTTGAGATTGTGAAGTGCGAGACGGTTGACCTGGAGGTACCGGCCAACGCGGAGATTGTGCTGGAGGGTTACGTGGAGCTTGGCGAGCTGCGCAGTGAAGGACCTTTCGGCGACCACACGGGTTTTTACACGATGACGGACGAGTATCCGGTTTTTCATCTGACGTGCATCACGCATCGCAAGGAGCCGATTTACGCAGCGACAATTGTGGGCAAGCCGCCGATGGAAGACGCCTGGATGGGCAAGGCCGTGGAGCGGATTTTTCTGCCGGCGATGAAGATGACGATACCAGAGATTGTGGACATCAACCTGCCGGCCGAGGGGGTATTTCACAATTTGATGATCGTGTCGATCAGGAAAAGTTATGCGGGCCAGGCGCGCAAGGTGATGAACGCGATCTGGTCGCTGGGTCAGGCGATGTTCACCAAGTGCATAGTTGTGGTGGACGAGGATTGCGATGTGCAGGATCTTGGCGAGGTGACGTTGCGGGTGACCAATAATATTGACCCGGAGCGCGATATTCAATTCACGCTAGGGCCAGTTGACTCGCTTGACCATTCATCGCGGCTGCCGAATTACGGATCGAAGATGGGCATTGACGCGACGCGCAAGTGGAAGGCTGAGGGCTTTGAGCGTCCGTGGCCTGCGATGCTGGAGATGGACAAGCAAACGCGGGCGAGGGTTGACGCAATCTGGGAGAAGCTGGGGATTTGACTTCGGTACTTCAGAGTTCTGAAGGAGGTTCTGAACGGCGGAATTCTGAAGTTGGTTCTGGTATATCTAGACCATGGGCTTTTCTGTGATTCGTGCACTCGTTTTATTGATGTTTACCGGCTTCATTGCAACTAGTTTGTCGCTTGCCCAGCAACCGCCAGAGGCGTTTCACTGGGTGAATTTTCATTCCGATGCGGATACCGATGTAGTGAACTGGGTGCGGCACTCGCTCGACAGCCAGAAGTGGACAGTGATTCGCGAGATAGGCGTGGAATACGATGCAGCGCTGGTGATTACGGATGTGCGCAGCTCAAGGTTTGCGATGCCGAGCACGGATAGATTCAGCATGTGGAGCGTTTCGCTGACTACACATGCGGTTACGCCGCTTGTCACAGGCGCGAATCTGCGTTTTGTCGACTGGCTGCGATTTACCGCGGGACGTGCGCCTGAGATTGCACTGTTCTACGACGACTGCGAGCATTGCCAGGCGACAACATTTTTTACCGCGCTGCATTACGACGCCAACTCTCACGAGTGGGTAGCACGCTGGATGCGCGCGGGCCAGGCTGCACCGGTGTGGAGTTCGAACACGCTTGCTGACGGCAGCTGGACGCAGCTATACGGACTTTTTCCGAAGACGGATGGCAGTGTTGCGCTGGCAACCTGGAGCCACTTTGACGACACGACTCACAAGCCGCAGAGTGATTTTGTTTACCTCTACTCGGTTGATGTGGGCAGCGGGATTGAGAGCTCGGTTTTGCTTTCGGGGAAGGCAGTTGAGCTAACCAAGCAGCGCTTATGCCGCCCGGAGAATTTGCTGCCGGGGCTGGGGCGTGGTCAGGATACGCCGCTCTGCCAAAGGCTATTGCGGCCCGATGCACATCCGGTGACTTCGCCGCCGGCGAACAATCATGGACGTGCGCTGCCGTAGATTTTGCTGATACCGGGCGGGCAGAAAGCGGATGAGGGTGAGGATACTGACCTGTCTGGTGATGCGCTCAAAGCCAAATTGCGGCGCAAAAAAAAATCCTCTACGGATGAGCGCCTCATCACACCCACCGCCAGCGGTCCATCGTATACTGTCTCTATGTCGATTGTGCGCAATGTAACGGCCATTGCCAAGGGTATGAGCATCACCTTCGGCGAGATTTTTCAGCCTATCCAGACGGAGAACTATCCTGACGGCAAGGGCCCCATGAAGGGCGCCAAGTTTCAGCCGCGCTTCCGCGGAGCGCACCAGCTTCAGCGCGATGAGAACGGGTTGGAGAAGTGTGTCGCCTGCTATCTCTGCGCGGCCGCATGCCCGTCGAATTGCATTTACATCGAGGCCGCAGATAATACGAGTGAAGTGCGCATCTCTTCGTCAGAGCGGTACGCCAAGGTTTACAACATTGACTACAACCGCTGCATTTTTTGCGGGTACTGTGTTGAGGCCTGCCCGACGGACGCAATCACGCACGGACATGGATTTGAACTGGCGACGCTGAACGCGACGAATCTTGTGATGCACAAGGATCAGATGCTGGTTCCGGTTGAGGCGCTGACAGCGAAATAGCAGCAACTCTGTGATTATGCGCACAGACCGGCATTTGCGAACCAAGTAGGCTCACTTTTAATGCGATGAAAAGGCTCTTCCAACTTGCGGCGCTGATTCTGGTTGTGATGCTTGCGGCCGGCCCGGCGCTTGCTGCGCCTTGCACCATGGATAAGCACGCGGCGCGACCATGTGATTGTTGCTGCACGCAGCAGATGAGCCTGATGGGCCATGGAAGCTGCCCCATGCACTCTGGAATGAAGGGGAATGGTTGCGGGGATCAAAACTGCTGCGAGCAGAGCCTTCCGAAATCTGCGGCACGGCTGAGCGCATTGCCCAGCTCGAAAGCTTTCTTTGCACTTGTTGTTCTGATTCTTCCGAGTCTTGAAGTCAAGCAGCAGCAAGCCGCGCTCATCCATCCTCATGGCCCGCCTCAGGCTGTCTCCGAGCCCATTTATTTACTCAACCAGGTTTTTAGAATCTAGAACGCTTCTTGTACTCACAGCAATTCATGTGGATCATGATGCGCAATCGCGCCGCTTGATTCAATCTGTGAATCTGTTTTTTAATCACAAGGAGATTATCAATGAAGCGTTTTTACTCGTTCCTTTCACTTTTGTTCCTTTGCAGCGCTCTGGTTTTTGCGCAGGCACCACAAACTCAAACCAAGCCCGATGCACAATCACAGATGGGCGCCAGCTGCCCGATGAGAGATGGCCAGTGCTCCGGCGATTCCTGCTGCAAAAACGGTTGCACGAAGGATTGCTGCGGGAAGGCCTGCGCGAAGAAGGATGGCAAGATGGCTTGCACGAAGGATTGCTGCACAACGAAAACCTGCAAGATGATGAAGGACGGCAAGAGCTGCTGCAGTGGAGCGCAAGTGACTCCGAAGGCCAACTAGTACTTTGGCCCTTTTAATTTGAACTTCCCAGGTCTCAAAAGCGAGACTTGGGGCACCCATTCAGCATTGCAGACTCCGGGTCGAAATCTGGCCCGGAGTTTTTATTTAGAATTGAGGAATCGCTGCAATTGATTTCCATCCAATGAGTCTCTATCTCCCTATCCAACCCGGCATTGAAGGCACGGCGCTCTTCGGCGGGGCACGCAAGCAATATCGTTATCGGTTGACGAGAACGTGGGATGCGGCTGGCCGGACGATACTCTTTGTGATGATGAACCCGAGCGTTGCCGACACAGAGCAGGACGACCGGACCATCCGCCGGTGTATCAGCTTTGCCAAAGCATGGGAGTATGGACAACTGCTGATTGGCAACGTCTTTGCCTATCGCTGCACCGATCAGAAACGCCTGCTTGAAACTGATGACCCAATAGGCAGAGAGAATGATAAGCATCTGCTGGCCATGGCGGAGTCGGCTGAAAAAATCATCTTCGCTTACGGGAAGCCGCATCACTCGTTGCGTTCGCGCGGCCAACAGGTTGCCGATCTCTTCCGCGCCGAGGGGCACAAGCTGCACACTCTCCGGCTCAGCAAAGATGGAACTCCGGTGCATCCGCTTTATTTGCCTGGGGCTTTGAAGCCAATTTTGTGGAATTGAATCAACCCAGTGTGGTGCGGAGATATTTCATTTGAATCAGAAGAAAAGCTTCAATTTATCAGCAAAAAACACAACCCTGCATAGATTCGTTATCCTTAGAGTGTTCACTGCGTTTTCAATCAACAGACAGGGGCATCAAAGTTGGCAGACTTCCTCACAGAACTCGCGCGGCGCGTATTGGTATATGACGGCGCCATGGGCACAATGCTTCAGAAGCAAAACCTGTTGCTCGAAGATTTTCGCGGCAAAGAGGGGTGCAACGAGATTCTGGTACTCTCGCGCCCGGATGCAGTGCGCTCGGTGCACGCCGCATATTTTGAGGCTGGCTCAGACATTGTGGAGACCAACAGCTTCGGCTCAACGAGCATTGTGCTTGCGGAGTACGAACTTCAGTATAGCGCGCGTGAATTGAATGTTGCCGCAGCACGCCTGGCCCGCGAAGTTGCCGACGCATACTCAACGCCAGAGAAGCCACGCTTTGTTGCCGGCTCCATTGGTCCAACGACCAAGTTGCCGTCGCTCGGGCACATCACCTACGACGCCATGTACGCGTCTTACCTTGAACAGGCAGAAGCGCTTATTGAAGGCGGCGTTGACGTACTGCTTATTGAAACCTGCCAGGATCTTCTGCAAGCGAAGATCGCGCTCGCAGCATGCCGCGCGGCTATCGACGCAGCACGCGCCGGCACAATTCCATCTACGGGGCGCAATGTCGCGCTTCAGGTTCAGATCACACTGGAAGCGACGGGAACGATGCTGCTCGGCTCGGAGATCGGCGCGGCGCTCGCAGTCATTGAGAGCTTTCAGCCGGATGTGCTCGGCCTCAATTGCGCCACCGGCCCGGTTGAGATGAACGACGCCGTTCGTTATCTCTGCCAGTACGCAACTATTCCCGTTGCCATTCAACCGAATGCAGGCCTGCCGCAGAATGAGGGCGGCCACGCTGTCTACAAACTCACGCCAGCCGAACTTGCAGCGCATCATCGCCGCTTCATCACCGAGTATGGCGTGCGCATTGTCGGCGGATGCTGCGGAACCACTCCCGAGCATTTGCGCGCAGTCGCCACCGCGGTCCATGGCCTTACGCCCGCAGTCACGAGCGCCAAGCCGCAATCAGTCGCGGCCAGCGCATTCAGCTCACTGTTGCTTGAAGCCGACGCGCAGCCCATCATCATCGCCGAGGAGATGAACACGACCACGCGGCTGGAGCACTTCCGCAACATGGTGCGCTCGGGTGACTACGATGGCATTCTTGCGCTCGCAAAGAAACTCGTCGGTGAAGGCTCGCAGATGCTGGACCTTTGCTGCGCGATTGTGGGTGAAGACGAACAGGCATACATGAACGCGGTGCTAGAGAAGATTGCGACGCGTGTCACTGCGCCGATACTGGTTGATTCGACGGAGGCCGAAGTCATAGAAGAGGCCCTGAAGCGGATTCCCGGCAAGCCTGTCATCAACTCCATCAATCTAGAGGACGGCGAAAAGCGCACCAGCCTGGTGCTGCCGATGGCGCGGAAGTATGGCGCAGCAGTCATTGCGCTCACAATCGATGAAGACGGCATGGCGCTTACCGCAGACAAGAAAGTCGCCATCGCGCACCGCATTCACAAGCTGGCCACGGAAAAATATGGCCTGCGTTCTGAAGATTTGATTTTCGACCCGCTGACACTGCCCATCTCTACCGGCCAGGAAGATTACCGCAGCGCAGCGATTGAAACACTGGAAGCAGTCCGCCGCATCAAAGTCGAGCTGCCAAAGTGCCGCACAGTACTCGGCGTCTCAAATGTTTCGTTTGGCCTGGGCGCTTATGCGCGGCGCGTTTTGAACAGTGTCTTTCTCAAAGAGGCCGTTGATCGCGGACTCGATTCGGCAATCGTCAACTACACAAAGATCTACCCGCTCTACAAAATTCCTGAGCGCGAAGTGGAGTTGGCGCGTAATCTGATTTTCCAGAAGACGGCAGACGGCGACCCGCTCCAGGTTTACATGGGGCACTTCAACGCGCTGGGCAAATCCGCCGTGCCTGAAGAAGAGATCTCCGTCGAATCGCTGAGCATTGAAGAGAAGCTTCAGCAGCTTATTATCCGCGGCGAGCGCACGATTGGCCATGGCGAACACAAACAAACACTTGAAGAAGCGCTCAACTCCGCACTCACAAAGTACACGCCGCTTGCACTCATCAACGATGTACTGCTTTCAGGAATGAAGACCGTGGGCGAACTTTTTGGTTCGCGCAAGATGCAACTGCCTTCGGTGCTAGATTCTGCCGCCATCATGAAGGCGGCCGTTGCCTACCTTGAGCCGATGATGGAGAAGTCTGATGGCGGAGGCAAGGGAACGATGGTTCTTGCCACAGTGAAGGGCGACGTCCACGATATCGGCAAGAATCTCGTAGACATCATACTGACCAACAACGGATTCCGCGTCATCAATCTTGGCATCAAGCAAACTTCAGATGCCATTATCAACGCCGCGAAAGAGATCAACGCAGACGCAATCGGACTCAGCGGGTTGCTGGTTAAATCCACGCTTGAAATGAAGTACGTGCTTCAGGATCTTGAGCGTCAGGGCCTCACGATCCCGGTCATTTGCGGCGGCGCAGCGTTGACGCGCAAATTTGTCGAGGAAGATTTGCGTAAGGAATATTCCGGTCCCGTGTTCTATGCGGAAGACGCATTTGCCGGGCTGCACTCCATCAGTGCGCTCACCAGCAGTGAAGCGGAAGTTCGCGAGCGCGCAATCACAGATGGCACGACCGTGAAGGTTTATGCCAAGGCCGCAACGCTCAGCGAAGAAGAAGCAGGGACAGTGACGCTGACGGCAGAGGGGCGGTCGCCTGCCGTTGAGCGCGTCAGTGATATTCCCAAGCCGCCATTTTGGGGTGCGCGCGTTTTCAAGGATTACAAACTTGAAGAGCTTTTCAATTACATCAACGAGACTGCGCTCTTCAAGAACCAATGGCAACTGAAGTCGGCGGCGCAATCGGATTATCTGCGCATTGTTGAAGAAAAATACCGGCCGATTCTTGAGGAACTCAAGGCAGAAGTCAATGCAGCAGGCTGGTTCACTCCCAAGTCTGTCCTCGGTTTTTATCCTTGCGCCGGAGATGGCGATGACCTGGTTGTTTTTGATCCTGAGGATTCCACACGCGAACTTGAGCGCATCAACTTTCCGCGTCAGAAACAGGGGCGCCGGCTTTCGATTGCAGATTATTTCGAGCCGCTCGCACTGATCAAATCCGGCGCTGCACAACGTGATGTTGTCGGTTTTTCAATTGTGACGATTGGCGACGAGGCGACGCGTCAAACGCAGCGACTCTACGAAGCGGGCGACTTCACGAAATATCTTTACCTGCACGGGCTCTCGGTTGAAACTGCTGAAGCACTGGCCGAATTTGCGCACAAGCAGGTACGTGCGATGCTGGGCATAGGCGCGGAGGATTCACCGCGTGTTTCGGATCTCTTCCATCAGAAATATCGCGGATCGCGCTACTCATTCGGCTACCCGGCCTGCCCCAATCTTGAGGACCAGGCAAAAGTTTTCCGTCTGCTCAAGCCGGAAGAAAACATCGGCGTGCATCTGACGGAAAGTTTCCTGCTTGAGCCCGAGCAAAGCACGAACGCGATTATTGTGCATCATCCGCAGGCGAAGTATTTTGTGGTTTAGCAGCACGACGATTTATTGTCTCCCTGGTTTCAAAAGCGAGACCCATTCGGCTTCGCTCAGGGCAGGCTCAGGGGCATCCGATTTGGGGTAGGTCGAGAAAGAACAACTGCAGATCCTTCGACTCCGCAAGTCGCAGAGAACGCGACTTGCTCCGCTCAGGATGACAAATTTTGCTTTTAGCAATTTATGACACTGGACATTAGCCTCAACTCCAATTTGCAGATAATTATTCTCAGATGTGGGAGACTTGTTTCAAGAACAAGCACGATGGCGTGCGTGTCCTCCTCGAACGGCTATGGATTCGGAACAAAAGCACCGAGTCTCGTGGCCGTTCGTTTTTTTGGGGAGGAATATCGCGCACAATGCGTGAAGGAATTTGCTTGCATAGAGAAAAGGGCGAAGGATGCACACAGCGCAGGAAGAGTTTTTGCTGAAGGCAGAAGAGACGGCGCGCGTTGCCGGACACATCTGGCCAGCTTATGCGGCCAGCGAGGCAGCGCTTGAATCCGGCTGGGGCCGCTCGTTGCTGGCGACGAAAGCCAACAACCTCTTCGGACAAAAGCAAACGCATCCAGCATTTCACGGAACGGGAACACTGACGCTGCCGACAAAAGAATTTCTTCACGGCGCCTGGGTGAGCATCAATGCCGAGTGGATGAGTTTTCCTGATTGGCCGTCCTGCTTCAAAGCGCGCATGGAAGTATTGAGGCGGCTCTCGAAAGAATATCCCGGCTATGCGCGAGCGCTAGCCGCACCTGATGGAGTCACATTTATCCGTGAAGTTTCAAATGTGTGGTCAACGGGGCCACAGCGCGCCTTGCAAGTTCTCAAAATCTACGATCAGCATCGGAGACTTTTTGAAAACCAAGCCACGCATGCCGCGTGACTGTGAGCACTTTGCAAATCTTCAGCGACTCGTTATACTCGCATTTGCGTTACCTTGAGGCAAGCTGAATGAAACTGCGAGCGATCCGTTTTTCCGTCCTGGTATCAGTAATTTGCATGCTCAGTGCAACAGCATCGCGCGTCATTCAGGCGCAGCCAGCGAGCCCCATCGGCACACCGGTCCTCTCCATGACGCCAGCGCTCAACGGGGCCATGGTTGCTCAACTGACCAGCACAACTGCCGGCGTCACAATACATTACACGGTTGACGGAAGCACTCCAACGCAGGCATCAGAAATCTACGAAACGCCCTTCCTGCTCGCCTCGAATCTCACGATCAAGGCAATCGCCTACGACGAGAGCACACCGAACGCAACGCCCAAAGCAAGCGCAGTGATGACCAGAAGCCCGATTCTCAATGTGCCTTCGGGGATGCTTGTCTGGAGCGAAGAATTCTCCAATGATTCGGGCGCAGCGAAGGCGCCGAATCCCGCCCTCTGGAGTTACGATACGGGCAAGCGCGGTTTCGGCAATCATGAGCTTGAAACTTATTGCGCATGGGGTTCAACAACTGCGCCCTGCGACGCGGCGTTGCCGAATGCATTTATCGGCGCCGATGGCATGCTGCACATTGTTGCCCGGCAACCGGAGCCGGGTGTTTACACATCCGCGCGACTCAAGACGGCTGGCCACTTCAGCTTTCAGTATGGCCGATTCGAGATGCGTGCCCGCGTGCCTGAGGCACAGGGTTTGTGGCCAGCCGGCTGGCTGCTCGGCAATAACATCAGCCGCGTTCACTGGCCGGCATGCGGCGAGCAGGATGTGCTGGAGCGCGTGAATGCGCCGAAAAATCCTGATTGGAATGAGGGATCGATTCACGGACCGGGATTTGTCGGCGACGCGGGAATTGGAACTCTTTTTCATTTTTCAAATGGCGAGACAGCTTCCGGCTGGCACACATATGGAATGATCTGGAGCAAGGGCAGTGTCGCTTATTATGTTGACGATCCCAAGCATCCATACGTGGTGGACACTACTGCGGACCTCGCGAAGTATCCCGGTTCGATTTGGCCGTTTGACGCGGGCCAAAGCAACTTCATCATTTTGAATCTTGCCGTTGGTGGCGACTGGCCGGGGCCGCCGAATGCATCAACGGTCTTTCCGGCAGAGATGGTTGTTGATTACGTGCGCGTTTATACGAACTGAATGTAACTTGTAAATGTACCTCCAGGTCAGAGCACAACAAATTATCAGTAGAGCTATCAGTAGAGGTTCGGTCGCCCCTCCGGGGCCAAGTGATTGCGTTCGAGATACTGCTTTGGAAGAAGCTCACATTTTGAATTTCAGTTCAGCGCTGCTTGACTCCCGTTTGGGAGGGGATTTGCGCCATTCGCTGTTCCCCCACTTGCGTCCCCGCCGGCAACCTGTTAAAAAGAAGGAGTAGTTCAAAATGCTTCCTGTTCCGAGATTTGGAGGGAAGCACCTTGAACTTCATGAAGAGTGACTGAGGGACGGGCCCTGCGACGTCACGACAACCTGCCTGAGCAATCAGGAGCCTGGTGTCAATTCCCGCCCGGAAACGGGGAACATGAGATTCAATGGTTGCCTTCAATGCTATGAAGGCTGGGCTATATCCCGAAACCAGATTCAATCACGTTCGCTCATCAACTGAGCCGGTCGCGTGTCCGCATCTAATCAGTCCCTCGCATACACGAGGTGATTTGATGTCGATTGGTTTCGATTTGCGATGCAGGGAATGCGGCAAGAGCTATGGCTACCAGCCGCTTTCAATATGCGATGAGTGCTTCTCGCCCCTTGAAGTAGTTTTTGACAAAGAGCTGGCACGTGGCCGCTTCACGCGTGAGTCCATAGCCGCCGGGCCGCTGAACATGTGGCGCTATAAAGCGCTGCTACCGGTGCCCGAGGATTTTATTCCACAGACTCCGACCGGTCTTACTCCACTCATGCGCGCCCCGCGCCTCGGCGCCCGCATAGGAGCCAACAATCTCTTCATCAAGAATGACGCAGTCTGCCTGCCGACGCTGAGCTTCAAGGATCGCGTTGTCGGCGTTGCGCTGGCCAACGTAGAAAAGTTCGGCTTCGATACGGTCGGATGCTCTTCGACAGGCAACCTGGCTAACGCCGTTGCAGCTCAAGCAGCGCGCCAGGGATTGAAAACTTTTATTCTTGTCCCCGCCGATCTAGAGCCGGCGAAGATTTTGAACACCCAGGTTTACGGCGCGACGCTGGTGCGCATCGATGGCAACTACGACCACGTCAACCGCCTCTGCTCGCAGATTGCCGATCGCTACAACTGGGGCTTCGTCAACGTGAACCTGAGGCCTTACTACGCGGAAGGGTCCAAGACGTTTGGGTTTGAGATCGCCGAGCAACTCGGCTGGCGATTGCCTGACAGTGTGGTCTGTCCCATGGCCGGTGGATCGCTCATCACAAAAATTCGCAAGGCCTTCAAGGAACTTGTGGCGCTAGGAGTCGTTGAAGACAAGCCAGTGAAATTTTTCGGCGCGCAGGCCACGGGTTGCTCTCCCATCTCGCAAGCCGTCAAGAAGGGAAGTGACGTCATTGAGCCGCAGCGTCCCAACACAATCGCCCGCTCGCTCGCCATCGGGAATCCCGCAGACGGTCCATACGCAAGCCGCGCGATTCGCGATTCAGGCGGCTGGGCTGAAGATGTTTCTGACATTGAGATTGTCTCCGCCATACAGGAGCTGGCCGAAACTGAAGGCGTCTTCACGGAGACTGCGGGCGGCGTCACCACGGCTGTCACAGCGCGCCTCTATGCGCACGGCCGCATCCATCCGGACGAACTCACCGTCACTTGCATCACAGGCAACGGCCTGAAAACAACTGACGCATTGAACGGCGCGTACGAGCAGCACGCCGCCATTCGGCCGCGCCTCACTGACTTTGAAGCCTACGTTGACGAGATCAACGCGTTGAGACAGATTCATGCATCCAGCGAGTATGCTTTCATCAACGAGGCCCCGAGCTTCACCCTAGCCAATACAGGAGCTAATTCATGAGTGTTCGAGTTTTGTTGCCCAACGCATTTCAGCGCCACACGGGGAATGTTCGCGAGATTGACAGCGCAGCCGCCAATCTCGCCGAACTCGTTACAGAGTTAGAATCGCGCTTTCCCGCCCTACGCCAGCATCTGCGCGGCGAGGATGGCCAGGTGCGCCGCTTCATCAACTTCTACGTCAACGAAGAGGACATTCGTTTCCTCGGCAATGATCAGTACGCCTTCAAATCCGGTGACGAAATCCTTGTTGTTCCCTCAATTGCCGGAGGTTGATGGGCAAGAATTCCAAATAAATTGTTTGCGGCGCGATTTATGAAAACCGTGTAACAACTTGAACAAAATATTTGCACGGTGTTTGCATAACGTTCAACATCCTTTAGCAATTCACTCCGCATACTAGCGGTGTGAGTATCCAAACAGCTCTGCCCACATCGTCTCTTCTGAGCACTTCGGTCCCGCAGACCGGGATCACCGAATCCACTGCCGTATTTCTTTCCTCCATCTCAACACCCACTGCGAGGATCTACGCTGAGGTAGGCCGTTACTGTGTACGAATGGCTGAGAGCATTGAGGACCGCGACGCTGTTTGCAAACTGCGCTTCCGCGTTTTCAATATTGAACTCGGTGAAGGACTGGAGAGTTCCTACCAGACGGGGATGGACACCGATCACTTTGATCTTTTCTGCGAACATCTGCTTGTAGAAGACAGGCTTGCCGAGAATCCGGCCCGCCGCGCAGTCGGCACTTACAGGCTCCAATCGGGCGCTACCGCCGCCAAAAATCTGGGATATTATTCCGAGCAGGAGTTTGATTTTTCTCCTTACGAATCGATCCGGTCAGAGATACTCGAGCTTGGACGCGCGTCCATCGACCGCGAACATCGCACGCCCGAGGTCTTGACACTGCTTTGGAGGGGTATCGCGCAGTATGCTAGTACTATGGGATTGCGTTATCTGATTGGTTGCTCGTCGTTGAACTCAAAGGACCCGGCTGAAGGTTGGCAGATGTATAGCCAACTTGAAAAGCACCGCGTGGCCGGCGAGTTCCAGACGATGCCGACTGAAGCGTACCGCTGCCCCATCGAGCACGCTGGCACGTCGGCACAGCCCCCATGCAAGCATTCAAGTGCACCGACTGATCTCCACATCCCGGCGCAACCTGAAGTCAAAATTCCAAAGCTACTCAGAACCTACCTGGTGATTGGTGCGCGCGTTTGCGCTCCGCCAGCCTGGGATCGTGCGTTTGGGACTATAGATTTTCTGACTTTGCTCGATCTTCAGCAGTTGTCCGCGGCCGCGCGCAACCGCTTCCTGGCCCCACTGACCTCATGATCTTTCGCGCACTCCGGCGCGCTGTGGCGCTTGGATTCGTACTTGCATATTGCGTTTTTCAATTCTGGCTCATTCGTTTGCGCGGCCCGCTCACACTTGCGCAACGCGCAAAGTGGATGAGTGATTCCTGCAAGCGCACCCTGAAGAGCTTCGGCATCCGATACACCATCGAAGGCACTCCGCCATCTTACGGCCTCATTGTCGGCAATCATCTGAGCTATCTCGACATTCTGATTTACTCTGCGGCAGTTCCCGCATTCTTTATCTCCAAGGTTGAAATTGGCTCCTGGCTTTTCTTCGGGCCTACAGCCCGCATGTCAGGAACAATATTTCTTGATCGGGCCAGCCAGCGGAGCGCATCCACGGTTGCCGCGCTCATGGTTGACCGCTTCAAAGCAGGCGCGCCGATCATGCTTTTTCCTGAAGGCACCAGCACCGACGGCAGCAGGGTTCTGCCTTTTCACCCCCGGCTGATCGATCCGGCAACTTCCAATGGCATACCCATTACTTCGGCTTCAGTACGCTACATCATCGATAGCGGCCAGCCGGAGAGTGAGTTGTGCTGGTATGACAACCAGCTTTTTATTACACATCTGTGGAAGACGCTTGGCGCAGACGGATTCAGAGCCAATCTGCGATTTGGCAAGCCGACAATCTACACGGACCGCCGCGTTGCAGCAGACACAACACATGCCGAGATTACGGCCATGCGCGCCGCAATTTTCCTCAATTGATTAAATTATTTTCAAAGATTAGCCATTTGCAGTCGATCTCTATGCATCAGCAGACAGTGGAATCTTCCGCAAAATGAAATAAAAAGCAACAGTAAGAATCAAAGTAGCCGGCCCCAGCGCTGCAATCCAGCCAATGATCAGGTTGGCGGCAACATTACCCACAACGCCCAGCAGCGAGTGCCATGAGTCTCCGGAAGCGAGACTCATTTTAAGTTCATGTCCCCAAAAGCGCAGAAGAATCCAATGTCCAAGGCGAACCATTGGAAGCACCACGATCAACTGCGCTGGCCAGGCAATAAAATTTGCCGCTTGAATTGCCGGTAGATTCAAACGCAGGAGAATCGCCAAAACTAAACAAAGCACGGTCGGAACGCCGGTAATCGGCAGGCAGCCAATTGAAAATCCCAACGCCAACGTCACGGATAATCGCGAAGGGCTGATGCCTTCACGCATCCATTCGTTCACTTTTTCTTTAGCGCGCTGTTTGAAGTTGGACATTGCCATCTGCAATCTATCGGGTGCATCTTTCAAATGCGCCAGGATTCATAGCAAAGCATATGCGGGGAATCAAGATAGTCAACATGCAGACGCCCGCCGCATCCAGATTCATTGTCATCAATTTTCATTCAATCGCGGCGCAAGCTTTACGAACAACTCCGCCAGTTGATGTTGCACCTGTTTGCCCGTCTCAATGACTTCATCCGCAGTCAGTAGAGTCGGGCTGATTCCCGCTGCCAGATTTGTCACGCATGAGATTCCCAGCACATGCATTCCCTGATGCCGGGCAATGATCGTCTCCGGCACCGTCGACATGCCAACCAGGTCAGCGCCCCATTGCCTGAAGGCGCGAATCTCCGCAGGCGTCTCGTAGCTTGGGCCGCTCGTTGCCAGATACACTCCCTCAACCAAAGTGAGTCCTATGGTCGTAGCCGTAATCTGCGCAATCGCGCGCAATTTTTTTGAGTAAGCCTCGGTCATGTCGTGGAAGCGCAGACCCATCCGATCATCATTCGGACCCACTGCGGGATTGAAGCCGAGATAGTTGATGTGGTCTGCGATAAGCACAAGTTGGCCGACGCGGTATGTTGGGTTCAATCCGCCCGCTGCATTCGTCAACGCCACCGTATGAATTCCGAGCCGCCCCAAAACGCGCATTGGGAAGGTCACTTGTTGCGGTGTGTAGCCCTCATAAAAATGGACGCGGCCCTGCATTACGACGAGATCAACGCCGCCAAGTTTCCCAGCGACCATGCGACCTGCGTGGCCGATAGCTGTTGATTTTGGAAAGTGTGGAATCTCCGCGTAGGGAATGTAGACAGGCGCTTCGACTGCATCGGCAACTGCGCCAAGACCGGAGCCCAGCACAATTGCCACCTGAGGATTCAGAGCGCCCAATCGGCCGCGTACAAATTCCGCCGCTTCAGTCGCATTCTCATAAATTGAAAGTTTCATCATTACCCCAGAAAAATTCCCGCGATCGACGCGGAGATTAAATTGGCCATTGTTCCGGCCAGCATTGCGCGCACACCGAGCCTGGCCAAATCATTGCGGCGCTCGGGAACCAATGCGCCGATGCCGCCAATCTGCATTCCGATAGAGCCGAGATTCGCAAAGCCGCAGAGCGCGAAAGTAGCAATCGTAAACGACCGAGTCATCAGCACAGCCTTCATTGAGCCGAGCGTAGTGTAGGCGATGAACTCGTTGAGCACCATGCGCGTCCCGAGCAGGTTGCCAATCGCCGGCGCATCATGCCACGGCACGCCAATGAGCCACGCAACGGGCGCAAACAACACTCCGAGCACCTGATTCAAACTTGTCGGGAACCAGCTGATGCCGCCGTGAATCCACAACATGAATCCATTGACCAACGCGACGAGGGCCAGAAAACTGATGAGCATAATTCCCACGTTGAAGGCCAGCTTGCCGCCATCAATTGTGCCGCGCGCAATGGCTCCTATCAGATTTTCTTCCTTGTGTTCTTCGCTCTTCGGCATGATGACACGGCCTTCAGTTTCCGGGAGTTCAGTCTCCGGGACCAGCATTTTGGCCATCACAATCGTTCCCGGCGAAGTCATAATTACCGCAGCGAGCAAATGTTTGGCTTCAATTCCTTGCGCGATGTACGCCGCCATAATTCCGCCGGAGACGTGCGCCATGCCGCTTGTCATGATTGTCATCAGCTCGCTGCGCGTAGCCTTGGCGAGGAATGGACGAATCGTCAGCGGCGCTTCGGTCTGTCCCATGAAGACGCTCGCTGCCACATTCAAACTCTCAGCTCCGGAGATGCGCAGCGTCTTCTGCATGGCCCATGCAAATGCGCGAATCACAATCTGCATCACGCCAATGTGGTAGAGCATGGCGAAAAATGCCGAGATGAAAATAATTGTCGGCAACACCTGGAAGGCAAAAATTACTCCTGAAGATGGACGAATCGCAGTGCCGAACGCGCCCGAGTTCGGCAATCCAAGCTGTCCAAAGACCACCACCGTACCCGCATAAACATTGGCCAGCATGCCATTCACAACATCGCCGGCAACCTGCATGAACCATTGTCCTGCCTGAAAGCGCAGCACCAGAAAGGCAAAAACCAGTTGCAGACTCACGCCCCAAATCACCGTCCGCCAGCGAATGGCTTTGCGATTGGTTGAACCAAGCCACGCCGCCAGAAGCACGGCAATGATTCCAAGAACTCCGACGTAACGTTCCAAAGTTTGCTCCTCAGAAGCCGCGACCAGCTTCCAGCCTCTTGCGTGGGATTCGTAGCAACCGATTGTTCCAACAAGGCTAACAGCTAATGGCCGGAAGCTTGAAGCTGTTTTTCTGCGCTCTCTTTTGTGAAGATTTTGCTCACCGGCGGCACAGGTTTCGGAGGTGTTGTTGAAAATTTCACAGCACTCCTGATCAACTCAACCGGCTCGGAGAGCATCTCCTCATTGGTCGCGTAGAGTGTCGCAAAGGGCTGGCCAATCTCAACACGCGCACCGCGCCGCGCATGGAAGAGAATCCCGGCGTGGGGATCGACCGGCTCGCCAGCTTTCTCGCGTCCTGCACCGGTGCGCTGCACGGCCCAGCCCAGCTTCGTCGTATCCATCTCCGTTACAAAGCCGCACTCCCATGCGTTGAGCACGGTTGTCGCCCCGGGGCGATGGAAGGCTTGGGGGTTCTTGAAAATTTCAATATCCCCGCCTTGAGCTTCAATCATTGCGGTGAATATTTTGAGCGCAGATCCATTCATCAGCGCTTTCTCAGCCATTGCGTAACCCTCTTCAGCGCTCACCGCGGCTCCGGCGATGTGGACCATCCAGCCGGCGAGAATCAAAGAGAGCTCGCGCAGATCCTCGCTCTGTTTCGGCCGCTCGCCACGCATCAGAGCCAGCGACTCAACAATCTCAATCCAATTGCCGGCAGCGACTCCAAGCGGCTGCCCCATATCCGTCAGCAGCGCCACGGTGCGCGTTCCCGCGGCCTCCGCCGTTGCCACCATGAGCGCCGCGAGGAACTCCGCATCCGCATCATTGCTCATGAAGGCGCCTGAGCCGGTCTTCACATCCAGCACGAGCGCATCAAGGCCCGCCGCGAGTTTCTTACTCAATATTGATGCGCAAATCAACCCCGGGCACTCGACCGTTCCGGTTCTATCGCGCAGTGCGTAGAGCACGCGATCCGCTGGCACCAGCGCTGGAGTCTGGCTCACAATCGACGCGCCAGTCTTCTTGATGACCGCCTCAAACTCATCGAGCGTGAGCGCTGTTTTGAATCCTGGAATTGACTCCAGCTTGTCGAGTGTTCCACCCGTGTGCCCGAGGGCTCGACCGCTGATCATTGGCACAGCAACTCCGCAAGCAGCCGCGAGTGGCGCAATCAGAAAACTTGTCTTGTCGCCGACGCCACCTGTGGAGTGCTTGTCTACAGTTGATTTTCCCAGACCTGCCGGATTGAACTTCACACCCGAGTCGCGCATCGCAATCGTCAACGCGCGCGCCTCATTCAACGAGAGCCCGCGAATCCATGCCGCCATCAGCCATGCCGAAAGCTGCTCCAGCGGAATCGACCCACTGGCCGCGCCATTCGCGATGAACGCAATCTCGCGCTCCGTCAGCTCGCGCCCATCGCGCTTACGGATGATCAGGTCGATCATGTGAATAGGCGGATGATGTGTGTTGCTCTTTTCTTCTGGCTCGCTCACGTTTGATTTCTCCGAGAAATTCTGAACTACATGCTACTTGCAAAATCACATTCCGGCCAGGTCAAGAAACAGGAAGCCTTCTGTTGAGGTTCGGACGCCCCTACGGGGCTTTGCTCTGTTTTGACTGCATTTCCCAGGATTCCCCCTTCGCTACGCTCAGGGTCCATCCTGGGCTATTATCGATGGCCCCTCCGGGGCCAAGTCATTGCTTTCGCAATAGATTTTTGCAAGAGGCTCCTTCAATTACTTCTTCAAATCCGCTTCAAAAGCCAATGGAAAAATTTGATCTAAGGCAAAGGTTCTTACACCGTCAGCAGCAGGGAAGAGCACCGGCGTATCCGCATCGGCAAACTCCGCAATCACCTGCCTGCACGCACCACACGGAGTGCTCGCCGCACCATTCAGATTTGCAATCGCAATCGCCGCAATCCGCATCCCCGGCCCATGTTCAGCCACGGCGCGCGCAATCGCAGAGCGCTCAGAGCATATCGACAAACCATAGCTTACGTTCTCCACATTGGTACCCGTCACCACCTGTCCATTCGTCAACAGCAGTGCAGCGCCTACCCGGAATTTAGAGTAAGGGGAGTAAGAGTTTTCAGCCGCAGAGACTGCATCCGCGTACAAAGCTGCAAGTCGTTCGGTGCGTATTGTTTCGCTCATCAAATACTCCTTAATTGCTTTGATGAAACATTGTTACTATGTCAATAGTCTATTGTGTTGAGTTGATTATCGTGGTTTCAAATTATGAAAAGTAAAGATTGACTTCTCGCAGTCGAAGATTTTACTGTTGGGACGAAAGAAAAAGAGACCTGTTAGATGAAACTAACAGGTCTCTTTAAGAATTAAATCTATCGGCTGTACTTTGCGTATTCAGCGCAAACGTCGCACAGACGATAGAGACTGGTACCAGGCTTACGTTCCCAAAGAGGAATATCACGTGCAGGAGCGCAAGAGGTGTTATTGTGGTAAACCCGCAAGAACACGGGCTTCTTGACTTCATTGATTGAGTGGAACGGTAAAACGATTGACATTTGGTTTGCCTCGAGTCTGTGGGCATCTCCGCCCACCGGTTGGTAGCCAAATCACCTCTTCAGCTTGAGTGCTGGTACACTCAAGCTGAAGAGGGGCAGTTTGTCTTCAAATGAAGACAAAATTTAAAATCCAAATCTTAAATTCAAATTTCACTATTTGCATCTGTGACGATACCACTATATCTAGCGGTATAAGCGTTGACAGGCCAATAAGTTGCATCTGAAACGACCGGATTTTGTATCAGTTTGCATCTAAGCTAATAAGTTGTCAAGTGTTCTCGATGAAATGTGAGTGTAATTGACTCAGATTCATTTGATTGGATTCTGCATTTTAATCGTCTATCCTCAAGTCATGGTTCGATTCACAGTGCTCGCATCCGGCTCCAAAGGCAACGCCTCCGTTCTCACCGCCGGGCGCACGCGCATCCTCATCGACGCGGGGATCAGTTGCCGCGAACTCTTCCGCCGGATGATGCTTGTTGACGAAGATCCCGCGACGCTCAGCGCCATCCTGATCACGCACGAGCACGCTGACCACATCAACGGCCTCGCCGTCACGGCGCGCAAACTTGGCATCCCAGTATTTTTCACTGAAGCTACTCATCGCGCCTGGGTGCGCCAACTGACACCGCGCAAGCGCATGACGTATGCCGACTGGCTTGCCGAACAAAGGCGCCTGAAGGCAGAAGCCGAGTTCAATGCAACGCTGGCTGAAACCAACAACGAAACAAGCATCGGCCTCAGCGACGCCGAAGCTCTGGAAAGCGAAGAAGCACTCGACGCAGCCCAGGAATTAGTTGAAGAAGAATTGGCCGAAACGGCGGCAGCCGAAGAAGCAGCATCTCAACCCAATCGCATACCATCGCGCGCAGAGAACCCCGCCTGGCTTCCGACTGTTGAGTACTTCACTGCGGGAGTTCCATTTACGCTGGGCGACGCTTCGATCAGCCCCTTCACCATACCTCACGACGCAGCCGACCCGGTTGGCTTTGTTTTTGAAGCTGAAGGCGTTCGTCTTGCCATCGCCACCGACCTCGGCTACATTCCCCCCAACGTGAAAGCCGCACTGCGCAACCTTGACCTTCTTCAGATTGAATCCAACCACGATCTCGAGATGCTCCGCGACGGGCCGTACCCGTGGTCAGTCAAGCAACGCGTTCTCTCCCGCGTCGGCCATTTATCCAACGACGCCACGGGCGAATTTCTGGAGAATGAGTACGATGGTGGTGCAACTTACGTCATCCTCGCGCATCTCTCGGAAAGCAACAATCTCCCTGACCTGGCACGTGTTACCGCCGAGCGCGCGCTCTCAAACCATGCCAGCCTTCTTTCCAACCGGCTTTTGATTGCCAGCCAACATGAACCGATGTCCTCTATTCGCTTTTAACCGGGTGTAATTTAAGTTATAATTAACTGTTAAGGGTTTGTTATTCTCACCGTCAGGTCGGCATTGGTTCATTTTTTCTTCAAATTGTTTGAGGAAACCAACACCGGGCTGCATCAATCACATCCGTGTACAGCCCGTGTAGAGAGAGTTGAACAATGGCAAGTACGCAATGCACAGATCGAGTTGTAGGCTCAATTCTCAAAAGCTGGCGTTATGACATCTCTGGCATCTCAGCCGAGATGCGTACCGATTACGAAGCCCATTTCGCCAACTGCCCGCATTGCCGGGCCCGTCAAAAATTCCACCGTGGCCTCGATGTCTCGCTCGCAGTACTCACGTCACTTTCGGCCTTTTTCTTTCTCTTTGCGCTCGCTGTTCTTCTGCACGTCAAACCGCTTGAGAATGTTGCGTATGATTTCTTCAGTCTTGAAATTGTTTCCATGTACCAGATGCTTGTTTCATCGGCTGTCGCAGGACTTTGCTTCTCGCTGATCGCCTTCGTGCTGGTGCTTATTGCAACGCCGGCGCCAAGCTATCTGGGCGGACTTGCTGCGGAACGCGCGAAGCAGATTGAAGAGCGTCTGCCGGATTCCATCAAGGCTCTCAAGCCGCGCTAAGCGACGGGTAAATAATTCTGAAGGATGAAACGGCGCACAGGATGCGCCGTTTTCTATTGCCCGTTTTTGCCCGTCGAAGTTTTCGAAGTTGAAGCGGCATACGCGTCGATGGCGTTATAAATCTCCCTGTTGCGCACAATCGCTTCCACGTACTCGCGAGTCTCGGTGAAGGGAATCGACTCTACAAACTCATCCATCCCCGAGTATGGCCCAGCGCTCTTCCACTCGCTCACGCGTTCTTCGCCGGCATTGTAGGCTGCCAGCGCGTACTCCGTAACACCGCCAACTCGGGTGAGAATATCGTGCAGGTAACGAGTTCCCAGGCGAATATTTGTCTCCGGATCCAGCAGCATGCGCGTCTGAAAATTCTCAATGCCTTCTTCGCGCGCCAGCATCTTTCCCACCGAGGGCAGTATCTGCATCAGCCCCCACGCATTCGCATGCGAAATCACTGAGGGATTGAACTCCGACTCCTGCCGAATCAAGGACGCAACTAAATACGGATCCAGATTGTTCTTTGCCGATTCCGCTTTGATCGTTTCCCACCACGGTTCAGGGAAGAGAATCCGCCAGTACTCCAGCGGAATCGAGTGAATCTCCGTTGACATTGCTCCCGGAACAGCGCGCTTGATTGCACGCAAAGCAAGAAAAGTTTCGCCATATGATTGATAGATCCGCGCCTCGGCCAGCGCACTCCACGCGCCGGAGCCCGGAACCGCGGCAATCTCGAGCGCAATGTAATCATTGAGTCCCGCGTTCGCCAGCAACGAAGCGCGCTCCAGATGCGGGCTATCCGGCAAATCAGTGGTCAGCGCCGGAGGAGCAGCCGGCGTCATCTGATCGAGCTCCGTTGCGGTTTCGGTCACAGGCGCAGTTGCACTCTGCGTTGCATCCGCCGCCTGCCTGCCCTCAAGCTTGGCCAGCCGCTGACGCGCCATCTGCGCATAGAAAAAATGCGGATACAGCCGGGTCAGTGTGAGGTAATTCGCTGTGGCCTTTTCATTGTTGTGATCGAGTTTCTCAAAGAGTCGCGCACGCCAGTAAACCGCCGCCACAGTTTCCTTTTCCTTTGGGAACTGATGAATCTGATCATCAAACAGTTTGGCCGCATCCGCCAGAGAACCCTGCCGATAGGTCAACCAGCATGCGTGCCAATGCGCATACGCCGCATTTTTGTTCTGTGGAAAATGCTCAGCCAGATAGCTGTAATTCTCAATCGCCTCAGGATACTCGCGGCGCAACAAGTACATATTTCCGCTGGAGAAGAGCGCCTCGGCCAGCCACTGGCTCTCAGGGAAGCTGGATTTCAATGACTCAAGAATTTTTCTCTGCCCATCGATATCGCCGCGACCACGCGCCAACTCCAGCAAAAGATAAAGCTTCCGCGCACCGTTCTCATCGTTTGTCTGTTCCAGCGCTTCAGCCTCGGCCTGGGTTAACCGCTTCAGCTTCAGGTTGCATGCAGCTTCGGCAACCGCAAATCCATTGCGCTGAGTTGCGCTGAGCGTCGTATCGTGCGCAAGTTTGTGGTACTCATCAGCCGCGTCGTTGTAACGCTTCGCGCTGTAGTATGCGTCGCCAAGCTGACGGCGCTCATCCACAGTGAATCCTGCTTCGGCCCAGAGCTCATTCAACTGCGTGCGGGCTTCTTCAGCCTCATGCGCCAGTGGGTGCGTCAGAAGCAGATGCTTGAAGTCACGCGCCGCTGCGGGCTTTTCTCCCTTGGCCAGCTCAACCTTGGCCAGTACAAGCTGGTAAGCGGCGCGCGAATCAAAATTCCTGTTTGCGTCTAAAATTTTCTCTGCATCTAAAATTTTATTCTGATTCAGCAACACGGCCGCTTCAAGCTCCGGCGCCTGCGCGATGAAGACACTATCCGGATACCTCGCCGCAAATCCGCTCAGCAGCGCCTCGGCGGCCTTGTCGTTGCCCGCCTGGTGCTCCGCCTGAGCGCCGAGAAACTCAGCGTATTCCTTCAGAGCCTCTCCTGTGCGCCGCGATTCCGCAAAGGCTACGGCCGCATCCGTGTACTTCTGATCCAGCAGGTAAGCGTGTCCCAGCGCGAGGTAAGCCGCAGATGCTGCTTCGCCCGTATGATTGCGCGCATACTTCGTCACCGCTGAATACGCGGCCTCGGAGCGCAGCGTCGCCAACTGCTGGGCCATCGGCCGCAGTTCAGTTGAAGCCACAAATGCCTGCTGCATGCGAATCGAACGCGCGCTGCGCGGCTTCCTGTGCGCAGCCGCAGCATGATGTGCTGTTGTCTTTGACGAGCTCTTAGCAGCCGGCTTTTTCGTTGTCGGCCTGGTCGATGAAGGTGCGCTCTTTTTTGCCGCCGGCTTTTTCTTTGTCGATGATGAGTCGTTCTTCGTGTTCTGCTTCGCAGAAGAATCCTGTCGCGCCGCGACCCTCGCATTCAGAAAAAAGGACGGCAACACCACAAGCGTCACCATCATCACAGGCAACAGGAGCACGCGACTCTTTTCGACGTGTGCAACAAAGCTGGTTTGAAAAAATCTCCACATAATACAACTCTATGCGCCTATGCCACTCATCGCACAATCGATTGACGCGCCGGAATCATGGCCGTTACCGTTGTGGAACGCTTAGGTTCGCCTGGATGAGTCGAAACTCAGATTCATCGCCACGCCGTTGTCAGCCTTGCAGCTCCCCCAACCAGTTTCAATCCATCCGTGCGTCCTTCAAAATACCGCCGGTTCATCTCATTCGCATTCACAAACTCCCAGCGCTCAAAGTTCGCGCGCTTAAACTCTTCGGCAAGCTCTTCCTCAGTAAAGAAAAGCGTGAAGGGCTCGCCCGCCGCCGCCACACGCTTCGCCAAAGCATCGAGCGCCATGCGCTCCACCGAGCCCAGCGACTGGCGCGGCATGGAAAAATCAAAGCTCACCGCGCTCCCCTTAGGAAGTTTGCCAATCATCTCCAGCGTTTGACGAAAGCCCGCAATCGTCAGGTACATTGTCACACCGAGCCAACTGAAAAATGCCGGCGCGCCCGCATCAAATCCCGCAGCCTGCAACTCCACATTCAATTTTGACTTGTCAAAATCAACGGGCACAAAATGCAAATTCTCCGGAGGCACAATGCCCGCACTGCTCATCAGATCGCGCTTCCAACTCTGCGTAGCAGGGAAGTCCACTTCAAACACATTCAAATCAGAATTTACATTCCTGCATCCAAAGGTATCCAGCCCCGCGCCCAGCACCACATACTGCCGCACGCCGCTCTGCACTGCCAGCGCCAACTCATCCTCGGCATAACGGCTGCGCCCAACCATGTAAGAGCGGAAGGCTTTGGAGACTGGATGCTTTGAACGTTTGATTTCGTAGTTGTGCCCATCAACGCTAAGCAGCGGCTCCAGAATTCTGACCGCGAAGGGGTCCTCAAAGACCAGCGGGTGATCGATCATCTGGTGCGCCGCACGACGCATCGCGACGCGCATGGCTGTTTTGCTGGCTTGACCGCTTTCCATGGTTCAAGTTTACTGAATAGGTAGAGGACAAAGACATCCCTCAGGGACTAAAGTCCGGCTCATTTTATGGCATTTACGGCACGACTAAAGTCGTGCCCTTTCAAAGCCACGGCACGCATAGAGTTCTTCTGAAGTTTGTAGAACCTGCGCCGAGTATGCAGATTCCAGCTCAAAAAAGAAAAGGCCCGAAGAATAATCTTCGGGCCTTTGTTGTTTTTGAAATCAGCTTAAGCAGGTGAAGGCGTACCCTCGGCAAATCCTGGTCCGCGCCCGGGCTTGAGCACGCGCTGTTCGCTGCCCGTATCGCTCGGTGAAGCCAGTGACGAAAGCGCCGGCGGCAACTCCTTGCCTTCAATCAGCAGCCGCACTTCTTCAGCGTCAATTGTCTCGCGTTCAAGCAGGGCAGCGGCAAGCCGGTGCATCGCATCCTTGTTCGCAGTAACAATGGAGTACGCTGATTGATAAGCATCGTCGATGATCCTGCGCACTTCCAGATCAATCTGACGCGCGGTTTCTTCGCTGAAGTCGCGATGCTGCGCAATCTCGCGTCCGAGGAAGATCTGTTCTTCCTTTTTGCCGAAGGTCAGCGGCCCAAGCCGGCTCATGCCGTACTCGCAAACCATGCGCCGGGCCAGATCCGTTGCGCGCTCAATATCGCTGCCCGCGCCAGTCGACATCTGGTTGAGGAAAATCTCCTCAGAGACGCGGCCACCATAGGCCATCGCCAAATTGGCTTCGAGGTACTCGCGCGTGTGATTATGCCTGTCGCCCGGAAGGAAGATTGTCACGCCCAGCGCCATTCCACGCGGAATGATCGTAACCTTGTGGATTGGGTCAGAGTGCGCGCGCATCACTGAAACCAGCGCGTGGCCGGCCTCGTGATAAGCAGTAACGCGCTTCTCTTCATCGGTCAGCAGCATTGACTTGCGCTCTGCGCCCATCAGGACCTTGTCCTTGGCGAGTTCGCAATCGTACATCGTGACCTGCTTGCGATTCAGCCGTGCCGCATTCAGTGCAGCTTCGTTGACCATGTTGGCCAAATCAGCGCCGCTGAATCCGGGTGTGCCCCGTGCAAGAATATTCAAATTCACGTCGTCGGCAATCGGAACCTTCTTCACATGCACGCGCAAAATTTCTTCGCGGCCACGTATATCCGGCAAACCAACCACCACGCGGCGGTCAAAACGTCCCGGCCTCAACAGCGCAGGGTCGAGCACATCGGGGCGGTTTGTGGCGGCAACAAGAATGACGCCGTCATTCGATTCAAAGCCGTCCATCTCGACAAGTAATTGATTGAGCGTCTGCTCGCGTTCATCGTGTCCGCCGCCAAGTCCAGCGCCACGGTGCCGGCCCACAGCGTCAATCTCATCGATGAAGATGATGCAAGGCGCATTCTTCTTGCCCTGTTCAAAGAGATCGCGCACGCGGCTTGCGCCCACGCCCACAAACATTTCAACAAAGTCAGAACCAGAGATCGAGAAGAAGGGAACATTCGCTTCACCCGCAACCGCACGGGCGAGAAGAGTTTTTCCGGTTCCCGGAGGGCCAACCAAAAGCACACCCTTTGGAATGCGACCACCGAGTTTTTGAAAGCGCTGGGGCTCGCGCAGATAGTCGATGATCTCCTTCAGTTCTTCCTTGGCCTCATCAACACCGGCCACGTCCTTGAAGGTCACCTTTTTCTGCTGCATGCTGAGCAAGCGCGCGCGGCTCTTGCCAAACGACATTGCCTTGTTGCCGCCCGATTGCATCTGACGCAGCATGAAGAAGAAGAGCCCGCCAATGACCACCATGGGCAGCACATAACTCACGAGCATCGGCCAGAACGAGTTATTGTCTTCTTTCTTGATCTGGAAGTTGACATTCGCCGCCGTCAAAGCTTTGAGCATGTCTTCATACTCAGCCGGAACCGTAGTGTGGAACTGGTCCTTCGGCGTCGCCTTCAAATGGCCGCGCATGTCATTGCCCTGGATAGCCGCATCAGCCACAAGACCCTGCTGCACCTTCGCATAAACGTCGGAGTAGCCAAGCTCAGTGTCCTTACCCTGCTGAGAGCTCTTTTGCACCATGAAGCCCAGCAGCAGCAGGCAGATCACAATAAAGACCCAGAACATTACGCTTTTGGATGTCGAATTCACCAGAATCCTCTTTTCACGGCGGTGACGCTGCTCGACTGGAAAGACACAGCTTCCGCCTACTTACCCATTTGACGCTTCAACCGGCGGTAAAGTCACAAAATCATGAGCTTAACCGCTACGCCCAAATTCAATGCCACAAATGCGGCAGGTTGCAGATCAGGGTATAGTCCATATCATTGTACCCTGTAAGATGATAAAGAAACAGTGGTTACATTGGATATTGAGCAATCAGCGCGGTACTTGAGATATCAGCTGGAACTTGTTGATTTTATTTGTTCAGCTATATTAGTTGTCTGCGATTAAGTTCTCAATCCTGAACCTCAGCACTGACTCAACCTCTACACCACGCATCCAGACAATCCGCCCCTCAAACTCCACTACCGGCCAAACCGACCGGTCGGTGCTACGCAAATTCATCCGCTCCAGCACTTCTTTCACTTTTTTCTCGCTGCTTGAGTAGCGCAAACGCACGCGATCGCCGGCCTTCCAATTCCGCAAAACCGCCTTTCCTGATTTTTCTGCGCTTTCTACTTTCACCCGCACGCCCCACCCGGACGCTTCACCGGGAATCTCAAACTCGATTGGAAGCGCGCGCTCTTGCTGTGAGCCCTTCGCCGCAGCAATTGTCAGCCGCAACTCTCTAGCCGACCGCTCGGCCCGCAATCCGCCCGCCGCTTCAAACTTTTCACCGGTCCGTCCCGTGAGCGCCAGCGCTCTCAACTTCTCTGTCGCGGCGAAATCCAGACGCAAACCAAACTTCTCTGCCGCCAACCTCACCAGCCGCCGCTGCACTGCAATCGGCAACCCGGCCAGCCGCAGCAAATCGAGTGAAAGTCCTGATCCGCTCTCAGCGCGACCGCCCCCGCGCACCGGCTTGCCCTGCTGAATTACGCGCTCAGCCTCACGCGGAATTTCCAATTGCCACCACGCTTCTTCCTCGCGCGCCAACTCCGCCATCTGCGCCAGGTGCGGTTTCAATTGGGGATTCCACTCGAGCAGCAGCGGCAGCAACTCATGGCGCAAGCGGTTCCGCGTAAAGTGCAATTCCTGATTCGACGAATCCTCGCGCCAGTTCTGCCCACGCGCGCCAAGCCACGCTTCAACCTGCGCTCTCGTGCAGGAGAGCAGCGGCCGCAAAATCCGCCCCTCTGCAAACTCCACGACCGGATGAATTCCGCTCAACCCTTCCGTCCATGCCCCGCGCAAAAACTTTCCCAGCACCGTTTCCGCCTGGTCGTCGAGTGTGTGCGCCGTGGCGACCGCATCCACCCCGCCCGCCGCCATCAACTCTCTGAACCACTCATACCGCAACAGCCGCGCAGCTTCTTCAATCGTATGCCTGCGCCGTTTTGCTTCTGCCGCAACATCCACGCGTTTCGCATGGAAGGGAATCGCCAACCGTATCGCCAACACCCGGCAGAACTCCAGGTCTCCATCGGCCTCATCGCCGCGCAAGCCATGATGCAAATGCGCCGCATGCACCACGAGCCCGAGCGCAGCCGCAGACTCCACGAGCGCACAAGTCAACGCAACGGAATCTGCCCCGCCAGAAAGCCCTACGGCCAAGCGCATTCCCGGCTTGAAAAGCTCTTTCGCCAACGGCAGCCCGCTCTCGCTTCGGGTTGTTCTGATCTTCGCCATGAAATCCAGTACTCAGTTTTCAGTTTTTTAGAACCCTGCGTCAGTTTACCGCCAACCCGCAGCTAAGAACTAACAACTGAGAACTGACAACTTTCAACTGCGAACTGTAAACTGAGAACCGGCAACAGAGAACTGGCAACAGAGAACTGAGAACAGTCTTATGAATGTTTACGCAATTCTTCCCGCCGCCGGACTCGGCACGCGCATGGCTGCCGACAAGCCAAAGCAGTTCCTCACCCTCCAGGGCGAGCCCATCCTCATCCACACGCTGCGCGCTTTTGCGGCTGTAGCACGCATGAACGGAATCATCGTCGCCGTCCAACCCCACGAGATTGAGCACACGCAAGCCCTTGCAGCAGAATTCGGTTTTGCCTCGCGTGTTCGTGTCGTAGCGGGAGGAGACAATCGTCAGGAATCCGTCTCCAACGGTCTTGCGGCGCTCTCGGCCGCAGCCGACGACATCGTTCTCGTCCACGACGCCGTACGCCCTCTTATTGATGCCGCCACCATCGAGCGCACCATCGATGCGGTCATCCAGCACGGCGCGGCCATCGTGGGCCTTCCCGCTGTTGATACCATCAAGCAAGTCGAACGCACAGCCCACGGCGCTCTAGTCAGCGCGACAATTCCACGCGAGTATGTTGTTCTCGCGCAAACTCCACAGGGATTCCGCTACGGCCTGCTGAGCAAAGCCCTTGCAGACGCCAATGCCGAAGGCTTCATCGGCACCGACGAAGCCTCAGTTGTTGAGCGCGCAGGCCACCCCGTCGCAGTCGTCGCCGGCTCGCAACACAACTTCAAAGTCACCCAGCCGGGAGACATTGAGCTCGCCGAATTCTACCTCAGCCAAAGACGCTGACGCGCGGCCATTCCACTCTGCGCCAACTGAAAGTACAATAACTAAGGCGGCCTCAATCATTCAGCCCGGCATTGGGCAACACAGGCCACAATTGAATTACCCAATTGAATTAAAGGATCAAACCAGAGATGAGCACACGCATTGGATTTGGCTGGGACTCGCACGCATTCAAACCAGGTGTTCCTCTGCGCATTGGCGGACTCACGCTTGACCATCCCGAGGGGCTCGCCGGCCACTCCGATGGCGACGTTCTCCTCCACGCCATCACCGACGCTCTGCTTGGCGCCGTGGCCGCGGGCGATATCGGCAGCTTTTTCCCTCCCGGCGATCCGCGCTGGAAAGACGCCGACTCCGCCATCTTTCTCAACCTCGCATTGGAAGAGCTGGACCACGCCGGCTACAGCATCGTCAACGTCGACACATCACTCGTTCTTGCCGCGCCAAAAATCTCTCCCATCGCCGGAGAAATGCGTGCCCGTGTCGCTGACCTTCTTAATATCCCCATTGACCGTGTCAGCATCAAGGCCAAAACTCCTGAAGGTCTCGGTCTGGATCACGTTGCCCAGTGCCATGCCGTCGTCCTCCTCGAGCGCGCAGAGAAGAGCAACGGCCTCAAGAGCATGAGCGACGTTATTGAAAGCCAGCGCCAGCTTGAAGACGTTGTTGAAGACCTCCTCTCCAGCGTCCACGGCGTACCCAAGCGCCGCGTCGCGCCGGCCTTCGACACCGACGACATCACATAGATTTTGAATCGATGTTGCTTCTTGCGCAATTTGCCACTATAATTATGGCAGATTGCGCAGGAGTCTTTGATGCCCCAGGCAGCCCCAATTCAAACCCGCCGCGAACCAGCACTCTTCTTTCGCCGCATCGAGAGCAAACTCGGCATCCAGCCACTCCACTCTGACCAGGATCTGGCACGCGTCGTCGAGCAGCGCCTTCCATTGACGACTGTAGATTCTCTCGGCCGCAACGGCATCAGCGATGACGAAATCTACCGCTTCATTCTTCCGCGCCGTACCCTTGTGCACAGAAAATCACGCAGTGAAGCGCTCACCCACGATGAGTCAGACCGCGCCGTTCGAATCGCCCGCATCTCCTCACTCGCTGAAGAAGTTTTCGGCAATGACGACAAGGCTGCCCGCTGGTTGCGCAAGCCCAAGGTACGCTTTGAGAACCGCGCTCCATTCGAACTCCTTGCCACTGAAGCCGGCGCGCGTCTTGTCGAAGAGATGCTTCTCCAACTCGACTACGGCATCACCGCATAAGGCGCCCACGTGTTCCTCTGGCGCATCAGCAACTACGCAAACCTCGATGGCGCCAGCGGCCTTGTTGTCTCTGGCCGTTGGCACACCAAGGGCCGTCCCATTCTCTACTGCGCCATGACTCCCTCCACCTCGCTCCTTGAAACTCTCGTCCACATGGAGATCGACGCCGAAGACCGTCCTGAAAGTTTTCAAGTCCTCAAAATCTCCGCGCCCAAATCTCTTTCACGCAAACGAATCAATCCCGCCTCGCTGCACTCCGATTGGCGCACCAATCTCCAGTCCACGCAGCGCATCGGCGACAAGTGGCTTCACTCCGCGCGCTCATTGCTTCTTGAAGTTCCCAGCGTTCTCGTTCCAGAAACATGGAATGTGCTCATCAACCCTCAGCATCCACAGTTCGACCGCCTGCGCATCACGGAAATCTTTCACCACCCTTTTGATGTACGATTCTTTCCATAGCAAAAGATTCTCCCCGCAATCGTTGAATCATTGGAGGTCACATCCAAATGAAATTGCGCTTTCTCGCGCTTTTCTCTGCCACTCTGCTCTCGCTCCCCGGCATCACCCATGCGCAGTCCACTGACTGGCGCACGCCAGCCGAGACCACCGACTACCGGACCACTCCCGATTATGCCGCCACCGTCGCTTATCTTGAGCGCATCGCCGCTGCCGAACCCCATCAGGTTCGCATTGAAAACTTCGGCAAGACCGGCGAAGGCCGCGACCTCAAAATCGTCATTGTCTCCAAAGACGGCATCTTCGATCCCGCAGCGATTCACGCCTCAGGCCGCGTCATACTCCTGGTTCAAAACTCCATCCACGCCGGAGAAATGGACGGCAAGGACGCCTGCCTCGCGCTACTGCGCGAACTGGTCATCACCAAATCCAAGGCCGCGCTCCTCGACCACGCCGTCCTCGTCTTCATTCCCGTCTACAACCTCGACGGCCACGAGCGCCGCTCTGCTTTCAATCGCATCAACCAAAACGGCCCTGAGGAAATGGGCTTTCGCGCTAACGCTTCCAATCAAAATCTCAATCGCGATTACATGAAGGCTGAAGCTCCTGAGACCCGCGCCTTCCTCAAGCTCTTCCATCGCTGGCTGCCGGATTTCTTCGTCGATGACCACGTCACTGACGGCGCTGACTTCCAATACGATGTCACATTCATGATTGACCACGGCCTCAACGTTGCGCCCGCCACCGCTGCATGGGCTCAGCAAATTGCTCCGGAGATCGCCGACGCCGTCAATAAAACCGGCCACATTGCATTCCCCTCCTACATTGATCTCAATGACGGAACGGATCCAACAAAAGGGATCGGTTATTATTTCGACCCACCACGCTTCTCCACCGGCCAGATGATTCTTGAAAACCGTCCCGGCATGCTCGTTGAGCTGCACATGCTCAAGGCGTACAAAACCCGCGTCACGGGCAACTACGAACTCCTCTGCGCGCTTCTCGCTGTACTCAATCGCGATGCCGCCAAACTCATCGAGCTCAATCGCGCTGATGACGAAGCCGCCGCAAAGCTCGGCAACGAGCCGTTCAAGAACGATGCGCTCAGCAAGTTAAAATTTCCTCTCGCGATTGAAGCCAACGGCGAGACCACGCCGGTTCCATTTCACGGCTATCAATTCACGCGCGAGTTGAGCGCCATCTCCGGCACTCTGATGATCAGCTACTCGCACCAGCCACTGGAGATGACCATCCCCGTCTTCACCGGAGAAAAAATTTCCATCAGCGCCACGCCGCCCGCCGGCTATGTGATTCCTCAGCAGTGGACGCACGTCCTTGACGTGCTCAACGCTCACGACGTCATCATGCACCGCACCGCGTCGCCATGGACCGGCAATGTCGAGCGCTATCAGTGCAGCGGAATGCAATGGCAGTCTCGCCCCTTTGAAGGCCGCCACCCCATCTTCGGCGGCGAAGGCGGCCGTGAAGGCGCCGGCCACTTCGGTCAGTGCACGCTCACCACGGAATCCGTCACCATCCCCGCCGGCGCATACATTGTTCCGCTGAATCAGCGACTCTCCAAAGTCGTCATCAACTGGCTTGAGCCGGAAGCGCCCGACTCAGCCGTGCGTTGGGGATTCTTCGATGCCGTCTTTGAGCAAAAAGAATATGGCGAAGGTTATGTTCTTGAGAAACTTGCCCGCGAAATGCTCGCCAAAGATCCCGCCCTCAAAGCCGAGTTCGAAGCCCGCATCCAGTCCGACCCCAAATTCGAAGCCAGCCCCTACGCGCGTCTCAATTTTTTCTATGAGCACTCACCCTGGTACAAAGCCAATCACGTCGGCGAGTACCCGGTTCTGCGCCTGCCTTCACTGGCCGGCATAAAAACCGAGTAGTACATTCGCAAAATCAAAAAGAGTCCAACACTTTCAATGCTGGACTCTTTTTCCTGTTCAATAAGAAAGCGGTAGAATCGTTCGCACGCCAGGCTCCGCCGCAAAAAACAATCTGCTACTTCAGCGGGCAGGTCCTGATTCCGAAGAGCGCGTACAGAGGGCAAAATCCCATCAGCGCCGTCATCAACGGCACAACCCCAATCAACCCAACCCAGCGAATATTGCCATCCAGAAAATAAATCAAGCTCAACAGCGCCAACCCAATGATCACGCGCACCACTTTATCCAGAGTTCCGACGTTATGATTCATGCGATTCCTCCAATCAAGATCCGGAGTGCAAACTCCAGCGTCCATCATTGAATCTGATGAACTGACAAAATAATAATCCTGCTTAATGCCGTTGTCTGCAACCTGGGTCACACTGCAACCTAAGTTGCACAACGCGTCTACATCCCCTCATGCGCCAGCGCCTTCAACTCGTCCGGCTTCAGCACCTTGATTTGCTCGCGACCCAGCTCCACCCAATGCTTCTCTTCAAAGCTCCTCAAAATCCTGCTCACCACCACGCGCACACTGCCCAGCTCGTCGGCCAGGTTCTGGTGCGACACATTCACCACAGCGCCCCGATTCACCAGGAGCGCTGCCAGCCTCTGATCGAGCCTTCCAAAAGCCACCGCCTCCACCAACTGCATCAGCTCCGTAATCCTCTCCGCAAACAATCCGAAGACCAGCAACCGGAAGGGCTCATACTGCGCCAGCAGCCGATGAAAAATTCCGCCATCGAGCAGCACCAGCGTCGATTCCGCCTCCGCAACTCCGCGCGCCGGATAAGATGCCCGCCCCAGCAAACAGCAACTCGTCAGCAAGCAAAGCTGCCCCGGCGTAATCCTGTACAGTAGCATCTCCCGCCCCTCCGAGCTCGCTTTGGTTACCCGCAATGAACCCTTGAGCAGCAGCGGAAATGCGCGGCACGGCGACCCGTCATCAAACAGGTCCATCCCCTCCGGCACCGTCATCACCTGCGCCGAGGTCTTCAGCATCCCACTGAGTTCTTCCGGCAACGTGCTGAAGACAGGGAAAGCCATGCCAAGCAAATCAAAAATTTCGTCGGGTATCATCGTTTTGAATTCTATCGCCTGACGGATGCATCCCGTTGAATCAAGATTTTTATTTACATTTAACTGCATTTCTCGCTATCGTTGCTTTGAGTTTCCATCCCACATTCAGGAGTCCACAATGCATCTCGCCTCATTGATTCTCCAGAGTTCGTCCGACAACACCGCTGCCGCGGGTTTCATCGCCGCCATGATTGGGGTTTACTTAGTCGTCTTCATCATTGCGGTCGTCTTGGTGATCATCCCCTTCTGGTTCATTTGCAAGAAGGCCGGATTTACGCCTTGGCTTGCTTTGTTGAATCTCATTCCATTTGGATCGTTGATCCTCCTTTACGTCCTGGCCTTCGCAGAGTGGAAAACCACACCTCCATCAATCACAATTCAATCTTAAGCCGATACTGCGGCACAGCCAGTCAACCGGCTCACTTCATCAATGCACCCGACGGCGCACCAACAACGCTGTCGGGTGATTGTCTTTGATTGCGACTTCGCAGATATCCTGAGCACGTTAATCAACTCAATCATGCCATTGCGCCGAAAATGCTAGCATCAATATTGAAGATCACATTCGAAAGAACCCATCCAAATGTCAGACTCAAATCCCTCAATCTCTCCCCGCGTCCGCTTTGCACCCTCGCCCACCGGCTTTCTCCATGTAGGCAGCGCCCGCACATTTATTTTTAATTGGCTCTTTGCGCGCGCCAATCAAGGCACCATGATCTTCCGCCTCGACGACACGGACGTCGAGCGCAATACCGAAGCCAGCGTCCAGTCCATCTATGAAGGCCTCAGTTGGCTGGGGCTCGATTGGGATGAGAACTACAAGCAATCCGAGCGCCTCGAAATGCATAAAGCGGCGGCCTGGCAAATCTTCGAGCGCGGCCTCGCCTATCGCGACTTCACACCCGCGCACTCCGGCGACAGCGACACGTCAAGCGCCCACGGCGCATGGCTTTTCAATCCGGGGATGCGCGAGTTGAGCAGGGAGGAGTCCGACCGCCGCGCCGCAGCCGGCGAGCCCTTCGCGCTGCGCTATCGTGTGCCGCGCAATCAAGACCTCATCCTTCGCTTTAATGACCTCGTCTATGGTGAACAAACTAAAGCCGCTGGCGAAGTTGAAGACTTCGCCCTACTGCGTTCGGACGGCAACCCCACCTATCACCTCGCCTCTTGTTTTGATGATGCCGACCTGCGCATCACACACATCATTCGCGGGCAAGACCACCTGACGAACACCTTCAAACACCTGCTGATCTTTGAAGGTCTCGGCATCACGCCGCCGCGTTTCGCACATCTGCCACTGCTCGTTGCGCCCGATGGCGCCAAGCTGTCGAAGCGCAAGCACGGCCCCGTCGTCAGCGTGACGACTTATCGCGACGCCGGATTTCTGCCGCAGGCGTTCATCAACTTCCTTTGCCTGCTGGGCTGGTCGCCGAAGAATGACCGCGAGTTCATGAGCCTCGCCGAACTCACCGAAATCTTCACGCTTGAGAATGTCAATCGCGCCAACGCCGTCATCAACTTCACGGAAGCCGACCCCTTTGACCCGAAAGCTGTCTGGCTCAACGGCGAGCATCTCCGCGCGTTGCCCATCGACGAACTCGCGACACAACTGGCGCCCTTTTTTGCGGCTGCCGGGTTCAATGCGACTCCGGAAAAAATTCTCGCTGTCGCCCCGCTTATTCGCGAGCGCATCCGGCTTTTCAGCGAAGCTCCCGCCGCAGCCGATTTTTTCTTTCTTCCAGAACTCGCGCCTTACGATCCGGCCGAGCTCATCCCGCAAAAAGGCGATGTTGCACAGGCCAGGCTTGTTCTTGAGAAGGCGCTTGAAGTTTTACCAAGCGCAACCTTCGATCATGACGGGCTCGACAAGGCACTGCGCGAAGCCGCCGCATCGCTTGGACTCAAGGCCGGTCCCATGTTCCAGCCGATTCGAGTTGCGGTTTGTGGCCGCAAAAACGCGCCGCCGCTTTTTGAAACGATGACCGTTCTGGGACGCGAGGTTTGCCTCAAGCGCATCCAGAAGGCCCTTGAGCTTCTGTCGTAATTACTTTTGGGCTTTGCCCCAAATCCCGTTCCTGTCGCATAATCCTTGTAACAGATGCCGTTGTTCTTTTGCTGCCTATCAATCATTTTGAAAGGACCGCTATGAGCAAACTGCCATGCATTGGATCTCACCGAAGCTTGTATCGTAATCTGCGCGTATTTATCCCGCTTTTCTCAATAGCTTTGATGGTAACTACGGGGCATTACACTGCGGCACAGGATTCCTCCTCCTCGCTGGCAGACCTTACTGAGAGCGCCCCAGTTACAAACTGCAACGTGCGTCCCGATTCCTCAAAAGATTATGTAACTCTTGGAGAAAATTCTGAAATCAGCGTCTTCAATGATGCCCGGTTGAGCACTGCGCATCTAAAATCAAACGAAAAATTAATTTTCCACATCGATGAGAATGTTTGTACCGGAAACTTACTGGTGATTCCACGCGGCGCTCTTGTGCATGGCTTCGTTCTGCAATGTAAAAAAGCAGGAGTGCTTCTTGGACGCTCAAGAATCTTGATTCAACTCACCTCGCTGGAATTGGGCGGAATCGAATATCCACTCTTCACTTACCCGGTCGAGGTGGTTGGAAACAGCAAAACCCGTTCCACCATGAAAAAGGCGGGAACAGGTGCGGCAATCGGTACTGCTATGGAATTGGGCACAGTGCAATACCTCGAATACAGCGGTGAGATCAACGCCAGCAACGCGCCGTCGGGATCTCAGATCTTAATCAGGACAACGCAGTTGGCCGGTGTCGGCGCCGGTCTCGGTACTGCCGCCTCTGCAATGACTCCCGGATACCAGGTCAAGATTCCAGCAGAATCCATTTTGAAATTCACTCTGACCGAGCCGCTCATCATTCTTCCGGCAAGCGCGAAAGAAGCAGCAGAACTGGAGCGAAATCTCCGATCCGGCGGCCCAAATCTCTACGCACGCACAAAAGCCCACTAATCCGGTGAGCCCGTCTCAACTCGATCTCGCGAACTGTCCCATGTAATCAATTGATTGATCTTCCTTTCCCGGGCGCCATTCCGGGCGCGTCTTTTGCGCGTAGTGTGAGATCAGGCGAATTGCTCCGAATACCTTGCACCCCTTACCATGAAGAGATGGCAGAAATAAAGAGTCCGAATCCAGCAGTCGCTGAACCCGCCGCGTTATCAAATTTTCTTCGCGACCAAATCGCTTCCGACGTAGAGAACAAAACCTACGGCGACGCCATCATCCAGACGCGCTTTCCGCCCGAGCCCAACGGCTATCTGCACATTGGCCACGCCAAAGCCATCTGCATCGACTTTGGTCTTGCCGATGAATTTGGCGGATTGACGAATCTGCGCTTCGACGACACGAATCCTGAAAAAGAAGAGCAGGAGTACGTCGATTCCATTATGGCCGACGTACGCTGGCTCGGCTTTGAGTGGGACAAGACCTGCTACGCTTCAGATTATTTTGACCAGCTCTATGAATGGGCCATCAAGCTCATCAAGGATGGTAAAGCCTACGTCGACGACCAATCCATTGACGAGATTCGCAAGCTCCGAGGCTCACTCACTGAGCCCGGCAAAGACAGCCCCTTCCGCAACCGGAGTGTTGATGAGAATCTTGACCTCTTCACCCGCATGAAGGCTGGTGAATTCCCCAACGGAACGCGAGTGCTCCGCGCCAAGATCGACATGTCCTCGCCCAACATGAATATGCGCGACCCGGTGATGTACCGCATCCTCCACGCCGAACATCAGAGGACCGGAGACAAATGGTGCATCTACCCGATGTACGATTACGCGCACGGCCAGTCGGACTCAATCGAACACATCACCCACTCGATGTGCACGCTCGAGTTCGCCGACCACCAGCCCCTCTATCGCTGGTACATTGAGCAGCTTGGGATTTTCCCATCGCAGCAATTCGAGTTTGACCGCCTCAACCTGACGTACACAATTCTCTCCAAGCGCAAGCTCCTCCAGCTTGTTCAGGAGAAGCACGTGCCGGGCTGGGATGATCCGCGCATGCCCACGCTGAGCGGAATTCGCCGCCGCGGCTTTGCTCCCGAAGCTCTGCGCATTTTCTGCGGGCAAATCGGCGCATCGCGCACCAACGGAACAACAGATATTGAGATGCTTGAGCACTACCAGCGCGATTACCTCAACAAGACGGTCAACCGCGCCATGGCCGTCCTCAATCCGCTCAAGGTTGTCATCACGAATTACGAGGAAGGGAAGGAAGAGTTCTGCGAGGTTGCCAACAACCCCGAAGACGCCTCCGCGGGAATGCGCAACGTTCCATTCTCGCGCGTGATCTACATTGAGCAGGACGACTTCCGCGAGATTCCTCCGCCCAAGTATTACCGGCTTTCACCGGGCAAAGAAGTCCGCCTGCGCAACGCCTACTTCATCACCGCGAAGGAAGTCATCAAGGACGCCTCGGGCAACGTGATTGAGGTTCATTGCACTTATGATCCGGCCAGCCGCGGAGGCAACTCACCCGATGGGCGCAAAGTGAAATCGACGATTCATTGGGTCTCAGACGCACACGCCATCCCGGCCGAAATCCGCATCTACGACAAGCTCTTCCTGACGCCCGATCCCAACGTCTGCGCTGAGGATGGCAGCTTCCTCGACAACATCAATCCCAACTCGCTTGAAGTTCTCAGCAACGCCAAGCTCGAACCCTCACTCGCCGATGCAAAGCCCGGTTATCGCGTGCAATTCGAGCGCCTCGGCTACTTCTGCGTTGACCTCGACTCGAACCGTGAAAAACTCGTCTTCAATCGCACCTTGCCGCTCAAGGACTCCTGGGCCAAGATTGAAAAGAAGGCCGGCGCGTAAGTGCCCGCTGACTTTCTGCACTCGATCTTAAAAATATTTCAGCGCACTGAGCCAGCAACTTATTTCCGCAAAACAAATGGGCGGGGAATCATCCCCGCCCATTCATATTTCACTTACCTCAACATCAGACTAGAAAGGTTGTGCTGACTAAGTGTCGTGTCAACATACGAATATTTCGTTGCAAATAAACGTATTGAGTTGTCAAATCATCACTGCGTTTTCTGGCTTGTGTAAACATGCTAGGCAATTCGGTCCACTCCATCACAGGTTGTTTACAGAATTACATCCACACACCCACGAGCCAAAGGCTCATTCTCCCGACAACCGCCGGTTCCGTCAGTCCATCAGGTCCGTCATTGTGGTTTCGCCTGATGCGGTGCCTCCAACCACTTCCGTACCCTCTGCTGTACGCTGGCGAGATCGGCGGGGGTCAGATGAGACGCGGTGTCGTCTCGTAACTTCGCGACCTGTTTCGGGTCCAAGGCGGTCCAATTTCCAACAGCCGCTAGGACAAGCCAGAAATAAGCTTCCGTGTAATCCTGAGGCTCGCCTTGGCCCTTTACGTACATTAGCCCAAGGCCATATTGAGCCGGATAATAACCCTGCTCAGCCGCCTTACGAAACCAAAGAGCAGTCTGGGTGTAGTCCTGGGACACGCCACGGCCTAGGAGGTACAAAATCCCAAGTTCGCTCTGCGCGCCAGCATCTCCCTGCTCAGCCGCCTTGCGAAACCAGCGAGCCGCCTGAGAGTCGTCTTGGGGCACGCCTTTGCCGTTGTGGTAAAGCAAGCCAAGTTTAGATTGTGCCTTAACATGCCCCTGCTCTGCCGCCTTACGATACCAGTACGCTGCTTGTGCGTAATCCTGCGGCACGCTTTGGCCGTAGTCATACGAACCTCCGATGATGAATTGCATCTCAGAATCGCCTTGCTGTGCCGCCTTGCGACACCGAAGTGCCGCATGAGCATGGTCCTGGGCCGCTTGAGCGTAGTCCAGCGGCCCATCCAGGCAGTACAAAGCCCGGAGGAGCACTTGCGCCTCAGCATAGCCTTCCTCTGCCGTCTCGCGAGACCACGCTGCAGCTTGCGCGATGTCCTGTGGCACACCAGGACCAAGTAGGTAGAAATACTCAAGCCTATTACGCTTGACTGTATGATATCTGGCGCTTAATTGTTCGTATGCCGCCAGAGTAATCTCTTCCGGAAACTCAGGACCGTACTCAACCAATAGATGCTCGATTCGCATTTTCGCGGGGTTTTGGAACCACGCTATTCCGTACTTCCCAGAATTCAGGACAGATGTCGTGCGAAGAGTCGCAACGATGATCTCGCGAGTCTGTCGGTCGGCTTGCATGCATTCCGCTGCCCTTTGCCTAACCTGGGGCAATATGGCCAAAATCCGGGAGCGTAACGGCTCGTCAGAAACGTGGGCAATTTCGTCGATGTCTTCGCCCTTAAGGAAATTTACAACTTGCGCGGCGAGGGTTCTAGCCACGTTATGGTCCATTTGCGAGGAGTAAATGTTACAAAGATCCTCAGCCAAATCAATCTGTATTACGCGCAAACACATTTCATACGACCGTTCTGCTCGTTTGAGGAAAAACCGCGACAAAAGCCCCATGTCTATGTCCTCCGTAATATTCTGAAAGTCGCACCAGGTGCGATGAGGATGATTGTAAGCACCGCACATTGTATGGAGGCAAGGTGCAGTAGCCATCCCTACGCATTGGGGACGAATGTCCTAAGTCTCTTTACTTGGCCAGGAGCGTAGTCTCTGTCTAAACCAGATGGGCGTTCACGATCTCGCGCACATACTTGGCTCGGAGCAATCTCTCCTTCTTGTTGTTGACAGCCTCTTTGGCAGCGAATGCGTAGTCGTTCGGCGGATGCTCTCCGAATTCAACCAGAGATGCCTTCACGGAAGGAATATCCAGTTTACTCAGGTCAGCATGAAACTCACACAGCGTAATCAAGAGAGTAAAAGCATTCGACTTCCCGTACCAGAATGAATCGGCACGTAATCGTAGGCGGTTGAAGAAGGCGGCTGCAAGCTCAATCTTCTTTATAATCTCGTCTTTTTCCGGAAACTTATCAGTTTTGGACTCAAGGTATCGGGTCGCGCTGTCATTCCGATTGTAGTAGTCGTCGAGGATTGTGGCCAAGACATTGAGGGTGAACATCAAGTGCACCTGACGCGATATTTCATATTTCGTAAACATTGAAGAGTCGAGTAGGAGACGCAGATATGCATTTGCGTTCTGGGACTCAGCCCATTTCGCGAATGCGGGCGTGATGTTGGGATCGAATTCATGACGGTTTGGCGATATGCTTTCTTCTGCATCGGGGTCATCTTTTAGTTCGCCAGCGAGCAGTTTTGCCACCAGCATGAACTCTGAAGAGCCAAATTCCGTAGACAACTTCTCGATCGCAGATAAAGCATAGAAAGTGCGATTGAGTCTCTTAAAGACCTCAATAATCTGTTCGTCCTCCTGTCTGAGATTGAGGTCGATAATAGCGATCTCATATTTGAGGAAGGCTTCCTTCGCGGTGGCTGAAAGGTCCGAGTAAGATTGTCCGTCCACTTGAAAAGAATCAGCGAGGAACTCCTTTATGGAATTCATTCTCTGCTGCCCATCAACCAAGAAGGAGGTGCTGGACATCGAGTCTAGGTCAATGTCTCCGCGGGAAATGAAGATTTCAGGAAATGGGTAGCCGAGAAGAATCGTCTTGATGAAGTCGACCTTATGGGCAAGCCGCCAAACAAGCTTTCGCTGAAAGTATGGAGCGAGAATGAGCTTGCCATCTTTGATCTCATTTATGAGATCAACCAAGTAGCGCGATCGTACCTTGTATTCAATCACTTCAGAGCCTTTCTATGTTCGCGTATGACCGATGTATTTCGGACTTCGAAGAAGCATTCCGATAAATGGATACCGGCATTGATGTTATTGAACAGAACTGTGTGTTGGCTGCTGAGCCGATTGAAGAAGCCGAACCAGCTGGATTTCTCAGGAGATTGAGGCATCATATCAGGGCGGAAGTACCCAGAACTCAAATACTCCCGAAAGCTCTTTGCCATACTCCTACTATCCTTATCGCGAGGGAACTTAGACAAATCATAGTATCGATCTGTCATCTGGAAGACCAATTCACTGTATTTTTGAAATAAGTTAGGGCTTATGATCGCGATATCGAGATCGGATTCTCCCGGGGAAAAGTCACGTTTGGAGGTGTAGCTGTATCCGAGTTGCGCTGAGCCAACGATTTTAATTGAGGAGAATGATACGTCGAAGTGCTCGCGAATGGCATCGAGTATTATGAATCCGCGATCTTGGTCGTTTGAAAAGACGTAGCTGAAGTCATACAGAAACAATCGGCGGGCAATCGTCCTGTGTGCCGTCGAGTTCGCGACCATTGTACTTATCTTCAGGTCGACGCCATTCTTAAGTGTTGTCACTATGCCTCGAGTTCCGTCCTAGAGATTTCATTAGGAGTGCTGAACAGCCTCTAGAATTGTGAAAGGCAATTATAAGGGGCCCTGAGATCAAACTGAAAGACAAAATGCTGTGTCAACTAGGTTTTAATTTCGCCCGTTTAAAACCTCCGTAGCAATTGGGAAAGACTCAGTTTGAAACCATCCGCAATCGTTTTCAGCACTCGTAAACTCGGATCCTTCTTGCCGGTTTCTATTTCCGACAGGTAACTCCGGTCAACCCCAAGCATCTCGGCCATTTCAACCTGGGTCCAGCCGCGCGCGTGCCGCAGGGCGCGGACGCGATTGCCAAGTCGTACTCGAATATCAGTGGACACCTCCAGATCATCGCGTGTACGCTGTTGTTGGTGTGTAGGCAATTGCCAACATTAAGCTCATGGAGGGGTCTTACATGACAACAGATGCAGGTAGCTCCATAGATGCCATCGAAGTACCGGCATCTTTACAGAGGAAGTCCAGGGAACCGAAGAAATCGATTCAATTTCATGTCCCTCTCTCATGGTGGGAAGAACTGAATGAACTGAGCCGCGAGTTCGATCAACCCGTTGTGACCTTCCTGCGTGAAGCCACCGAGGAGTGGCTTCGCAAGGCACGCAAGGTGAGACAACAATCGGCAGCCGGCGCCCGCACCTAGCCACGTTTACGCCTTATAGTCGAGTGAACCAGCACAGGAGTCTGCCGGCGGTCGATTTCTGGAAGGGGCCGATTGAGTTCGCTCTCTCCTATACCACGCACATAGGCGTTGAAGGCCCACCGCGCGAATTGTTCGAGCAGGCGTTCGTTCTCAGCGTGAAGCCGCTGATTCTCCGCTTCTAGTCGGGAGATTCGTTCAAGTGCTTTCTGGACCTGCAATGAGCCACGCACTTGTGGCTCTCCCGTCTGTAGATTCTTCTTTCGGGCCTCAAAAGCAATTCTGATACTGTCATGCTTGTGCAGCGCCTGCCGTGTGTACTTGCAATGCAGACGTGTATATATGGCATCAATAAGCAGATTCCAGGTCAGTGGACCAGACCATCCATCGAGGATACCCACAATTGTCTGGATCTCCTGATCCTTTAGATTTCTGGACCTCTTCGTTTTCATCAGGCATCTCCACCCATCAGTTTTAATTGAGTAACATTATCGATCGCTGCTTGTCTGCCTAGGCGCGGTGGTAGGGTTTGATTCGATTTGGCAAGCGTGATGAAAGCACCCCGCGGGACAGTCGGATCGTCCAAGATCGCACAGAGTTGTTCCAAGCGTTCAACAGTCACACGATGGTGAGTGACCCATCGGTCAGCGCCATAATGGCCATCTGATTCTGCCAATTCGGCGCGCTGCAAAAGCTCTCGGGCTTCCTCAAGCTGTCGATTCACCTCGGCATTCTTGACGCCGTTGCCCTTCACACATACCAACTCTTCGCAGTTAATGCAGTCGCGGTGGATTTCGCATGGAGACATCGTGAAATCATGGATGCAGAAGCCCAGCTCAGTTGTGTGCGCCGTTGGAACTTTTAGTTGAGCGAATTCGTCTCTCGATACCAGACGGCGGTCAGGGGTGTGCCCGAGCGGACCGAACATTTGCGAGCTGTCACCGACAGCTTCTCTGATCTTGACGAGCATCTCAGTTGGACTGACGTGGTCGTAGGCTGCGTTCTGGCGCACATCCACACGGCCCGACCACTTCGCAATGTCGAGCTGACTCAACCCACCCATTTGTGCGACTGTGTTCAGGTAATGGCGAAACTGATGAGTGCTGACACGGATGCTCGTCCCATCGGCTTCCTTAAGTCCGAGCCGGTCAAACATAGAGTCCCGACCATCTTTTTTGGAACCGAGTGCATCGTTTATGAAATCTGTCGGGACCGGCTCGATCATGCACAAATATGTCGAATGGGTGCGACGCAGCTCATTCGTGCGAACGAGCAACAGGGCTTCGCTGTACCGAAGCCCTGTCTCTTTGTTCAAAACGGGGAAACCCCGCGGAAGAAGCGACACGACGGCTCTTTCAACATCGTCGAAGAGAAACGCTACTCTCCCTGCGACGATTTTACGTTCGATTCCGTGGGACGAGCACCATATATTTGAGTCCTTCACGCCGATGATCCTGGCGACATCTTCTGTCGTTAGGTAAGCGCTCGATCGCATGTGCTCTGCACCTGGTGGCAGGAACAATCGATCAGGATTGTTTTCGTACCATGCAGCGATTTCGCGTGCCGGTGCGCTTACTGCCTTGAGCTTAGAAATTGCCTCGCTAACTACGTCTGACATCCCGCTATAAACTGGTTTGACCATCGGCGGGGCTCCTTTCGATGGCCACCAGCGCATCAGAACCCGGGTTTCAGTCGGCGTCTGCTGAGTGATCTCACAATTCACAGGCAGGAGCAGCACTTCGCTGATCCTGCTCGGTGCAGCCAGGAGAATAGCAGTCACGGAGGTTACGAGTATGTCCCCAGGGTCCTTTGCTAGATGAAATGCCCTCGGCAGCGCCGCAAGTGCAGCGTCTGTCGGCATCTTAGCCGAACGCCGTTCGTCGAACTCCATGCCAACTCGTTGAGTGTCCGAGGGCCGGTGCAACGTATTGCGCCAGCGGACCGGAACGGCAGTAAAGCCGCTCTCGGTAATGAATGCAGCGAGTTGTTCGAGGTCACCGCCCAACCTGTATGTAAGGGCCTCGACGAACCTGCGCCTGATAACATTAGCCGCCATGTCGAACACGTGCCCGTTGATCTGCTCAATTGCAGCGCTACAGAGTTCCGTATCGAGAGCCTGCGCGAGGGCCTTGAGAGCGTACAGCCTGCCATGAACAAACTTCTTCGGTCTAAGACCATGCATGTATCGGAAATAGGCTTTGGCGAATGATAGAAACGGCTCTCTAAAAGGGACTTGGGCCTTGTTGTCATCAGAGAACGCGTAAAAATTGACGCGAACTCTCTTATTTCCTCGTCCTTTTAGGTCCAGATAATCGGTTACATCCCAAACGTTTTCGTCGAAGTCGAGGTCAGCTCCAAACATATGCAAATCTGCACGGGCAGATTGGATAAACCCGCGAAGATTATCACTACCAGAAAGTTCGGGACGAGGACAAAACACGACCGCACTAGCCATTCGATTCTTCCTCCGTTCCCGCCTTGATCTCGGTGCACCGCCTTACAACATCTGCGACAGCAAGAATCGTTCGGTCATTGACGCTGGCTATTCGTTTGTCAGTCTGGGAGAGCAGTCGCTCGCGCTCCTCCATTAGGAAGTCAAGTACTCGCTCGTGTGGACCGTCAAGCCATGGTTCGAAGCAGCGGCACGTATAACACGCAACTGGAGCAAGCAATCCACAGAAACCAAACTGTCCACAGTTGCCGATAGGCTTCATTGTGGGATCGAAGCGTGGATCGCTGATTCGACTGGCAGAGTCGCCCGCCCGTCGTGCCTGCGATTCATCGGTGATGATGACGCCAGCAAACGCTTGCGCCAGTGGTGCAAGTTTCATGGCGACGGCACGATCAATACGCGCCATCATCCCAGGTGTTGCTTCCACGTATACGCCCACATTCTGGGTATCAGTGTGATCCAGGAGCTCCGCGATCACAAGCTCCCCATGCCCCTCATCTGCTGCACGGCAGCCAAGTGTGCGGCGGAATCGCGTCGCGGTAATGTTGATTTGGTCTCCAGTGCGCTCAGATTGAACCTGCAACTTATCGATTGATCTTTCTAACCAATCAGCAAGAGATTGGGATGTACGATGAAACTCAAATCCTACTGGTTCATTTGCTCCCTGTTTCTTGCCGGGGAATAGAGGTGCTTGACCCGGGTCGTCCAAAAGACCTACGAACCTGCTCCGCACTTCATTCGCGTACTCTTGAACCAATCTGCCGAGTTCCGGTATTAATGTCCTCTTCTTGAAGCTGGATCGTGCGTATGGCTCACGCTTTTTCGCACGTGGGATCGACAAGAGATATGTTGTGCTAGATTCTATTGCTGTCCATGTCGAGACATCACACACTTTCATCGCGGCATACTGGATCGGTCGTGGCCCTAAGGCCAAGAAGAGCAAAGCCAGCACATACTCATCCTTTCCGATGGTAGCGGTCTCATAAGCGTGTGTGAGCGCCGCTCTAATCGCTTCGAATTCGATATCAGTAAACCTTCCTTGCAATGGATCCATTGTCTGTACAGCCACGCCTTTGCGATTTCCTTTGACCCTTATGTCCTTTAAGAACTTCGCTGCGTCGTCGCTGACACCAGGGATACACATCCGATGCCAGCGCTTCAGTAGTCCTGAGAGGCTACCGAGATACCACTCAATTCCGCGATGGAGCATAGTACGGTAGTTGATTAAGTGGACACTGGATATCGTGTTGTCCGTTAATCGAACTGAGAGAGCGAAATGTCTGAACCTGTCGAACATATTGTCAAGGTGATTAGGGGACTGTTGTTCCGCGTACCAAGTGAGGACGCGCTTCAGAGCTTGCCGAACTTCGAACGGAGCCTGAATGATTCGGAAATCAAGTCGGATCAAAATTAACCCATCTCGGTATTTCCAGAGGTCTTCGGAAGGGTAGAACTCCACGCCGCTGCGCGATCTGCTCACAGTAGGAAACTTAAATACAGAGTTGTCGAATAATTGCAAAGACGATGATTGAGTCACATGCCGCTCCTATCCATCAACTTTTTCTGAAGCGAAAGGGAGACCTCTTGTGCCTTCTTCCGGACGAAGCGCCGAGTGTAGACAGCTGCAGATTGTGATGTTGGTTTCCAACCCATCAGATGGGAGCGGGTTTTCTTCTCAAGTTCTTGATCGATCTTCCGTTCGTCTACTTCTTCGGAGAACTTGTCATTCCATGTATGTCGTAGCACATGCGATGTGAAACTTCTTGGCAGGTCAGGATGCTTCGCACGAACGTCGCGGAATACCTTATCGAATGCTGCGATTGACAAGGGATCGCCTGACTCCGACACGAAGAGAAAGTCATGGCGATGAGCGTTCTTCAATCTTCGACGATTGTGAAGGATGTACTCGCTCAGCTCCCTCTGCAAGACCTCTGATATTTCTAGTTCCCGAGCCAACGTCTTTGTGTTAGGTTGTCGCCGGCGTGGGTCATCACGGGCATCGGCTTGGCGCAAGATACTCAAGGTTCCTTTGCGAAGATCGATGTGCCGGATCCTCATGCCTAGCAATTCTCCCGCGCGAACGCCAAGGTGGAACAAAACGCTCCAAATCAGGTGATTCCTCAGCCTGGTATGTTCGGTGCACCATGGGTTCTCTGGCGAAGAGGGATGAAAAAGTTGGTTTGCGCGTTGGATTGCTTCCGGGGCGAGCCCCTCTCGCGGATCAAGTGGTTCACTACTCGGTGGAATACGAGCGTTGATTGTGTCCATCGTTAAAGTGGCCAGTCGTTGCAACTGCTCTAAATGCGGGTAAGACCTAGCTAGCAGTTTCCCCTTGACCAGCCATTCTATATACTTCCGAATTGTCCGAAGTCTTGTAGCACAGACCTGAGGTGTGACTAATGAATTGCGGGCATTTGAATTTGTGAAATCGATTCGACAGGTCCGTACAAGAGCTTCGATTTCACCCAGTTCGAGTAGCTTGCCCTCTTCTAGCCTGCGCGGCAGGTTGACTCCATGTTCGTCAAGGAATTGTTGGAATACGGAGAGCGCTGCAAGAGCGTTGGCAATTGTATTGAAAGCGCGATGACGATTGCGGAGTTCTGTAATTGAAAACAGAGTTGGCCAATAGACAGGCAACCCAGTGCTCTCAATGAGCATGGGAAGGCGCTCCCCAGAGGGGAAGACTAGTGTCCTCATATGTGAATTCTTCACGTTGTTTACACCTGACAATGAGGTACGCCCTTTGCAGCCTCAAAGGGATTTTTGTTTCCATCTAATGACCGAAGTTGTCAGGTTATTTGAATGCCTCGGATTCCTGAAAGGGCTGAGAAGCGAGGACTGTCGTGGTGATTTTTGTGGCTTCGGCTTTGTACGTCTTATACATCTAAAAGATGCAGGAGCGCAAGCGACTCATCTCCGGAAAGGCGAAATGGTCTGATTTTGCCTGCAATTTCTGCCGCGGGCCAAAAGCTGTGGAAAAGACGCAATGTGGAAAAGTCAAAGTGCGACTTTCCCACATTGCTTGGAAAACGCTTCGCGTTTACCACTTTCCCACAGCTACGGCTGCTACTGTCTGTATGAGTTTGTTTACACATTCATGTAGGTAAATTCTAGAACGGAATATCATCATCCGAAATCTCAGCCGCCTGCGAGTACTCATCAGGTGAGCCAGCGCCACTCGGCCTCTGATCATAACTGGATGCACCACCGCTGGACGAACGCGGCGCGCTACCTTCCTCGCGACCTGAAAGCAGCGAGAGATCAAAGACAACTACCTCAGTCTTGTATCGTTTTTGTTTGGTTTCCTTGTCTTCCCAACTCCGCGTCGCGAGCTTGCCCTCAACGTACAGCTTGGAGCCTTTTTTCACATAATCACGCACAATCTCCGCCGTGCGTTTGAAGGCCACCAGGTTGTGCCATTCCGTGCGATCCTGCCAATTCCCCTGTGCATCTTGAAAACGGTCGCTTGTTGCCAGCGCAAAATTCGCGACAATTGTTCCGGATGGAGTTGACTTGATTTCGGGGTCTTTCCCCACATTGCCCAGCAGTATTACCTTATTTACGCTCTTTGCCATCGCCCTTATCTCCTTGCTACAACGGTCAGCGAAAAGAATAGCAGAAACTCTGCATCCCAGCTATCTCTCCCGCAAATTCCTTACCCACTTTGCCAATCCCAGCCCCAGCAGCAATGCGCCAAAGGGAATCGCCATGAGCGCCACAATCAGCGCAAACCAGCCGGTATTTGTGGTGGCTCCCGTATGCGTGTAGCCGCCCAGCACGGTCAACAGCAACAGCACGCAAAACAATCCCGTAGCCACCATCCCGGCCCCGCTGATCAGCAGTTGCCTGGTGCCGTCATCTCTCGATTGTTCGCTCTGCTTGTTCACCCGAAACACCCCTGACCCCAGATTTCTGAAAACTGTTCCCTGTTTTACAAGGCCAATCGCAGCATCGCATAGGTAATCACGCCCGTTACTGAAACATACAGCCACAGCGGAAACGTCCACTTTGCGACTGCTTTATGCATTTGAAATTTTTCCATCCAGGCAAAGTAAAGCGTAACCAGCACCAGCGGCAGCGTCACAATCGCCAGCAAAATGTGGCTTGAGAGCAGCACCAGATAAGCCGTTCTGAACGCCGCGCCCACCGGGTACCGCACATCTCCATGCAGCGCGTGGTGCAGAATGTAGCTGACCAGAAACAGCGTCGAAAATCCAAAGGCCGTAATCATTGCAGCCTTGTGCGCCGCGATTCTACCGGCGCGAATCTGCACATAGCCAATCAGCAAGGCCGTCGCGCTCAGGGCATTGAGCAGCGCATTGAGCGCCGGCAAAAAGCTCAACTGCCTGCTCGCCGCATCGGTAGCCGGGTGCACATAGATCAGCCAAAATAAAAACAGCGTCGCCGCCAAACTGATCGCCAGTATCACCGCAATCGCCGCCTTCGTATTTCCTGCCGCCATATTCCCACTCGCCTTCCACCATCAATTTCCAAAAATTATTTTTGCGTCCAAACCGCACTCAGCATCAGCGTAGTCAGCAGCAGCGGCAGATAGATAACGCTCACCTTCAACAAATCCCGCGCCACCATGCGGCTCTCTGTCTCCGTTTTTGCCCGCAAAATCCGCGTAAACCGGATCGTGTACCCCAAATAAAGCGCGCCCAGCGCAACCGCAATCACCGCATACGGAACGCCCGCCAGCCCCAGCCGCCACGGAATCAAACTCACCGGAATCATCAGCACCGCATAAAACAGCGCCTCCACCACGGTTGACCATCCATCCGGCTGAACAACGGGCAGCATCTTGATCCCGGCGCGCGCGTAATCCTCGCGATAGAGCCACGCAATCGACATGAAGTGAGGGAACTGCCAGACAAACAAAATCGCAAACAGCGCCACGCCGGGCCATTCAATCTGTCCACGTGCCGCCGTCCACCCAAGCAGCGGACCCATCGCCCCCGGAAACGCTCCAATAAAAGTCGCCAGCGTCGTCACGCGTTTCAGCGGCGTGTAAATTGCCACATAGCAGAACGCCGTCAGCAGCGCCAAAGCCACGGTCAGCAGATTCGTTGCGAAGAGGCAAAACGCACCTGCTCCAATCGCTGCAATCCCCGCAACAATTCCATGCGGCAAAGAGATTCTCCCCGCCGCCATTGGCCTGTCAGCCGTGCGCACCATCCGCGCATCCGAGCGCCGTTCCATCGCCTCGTTCAGTGCGCCCGCGCCCGCCGACACCAACCCAATGCCAATGAGCGTCTCTAGAAATTCCAGCAAATATCGCGGGTCAAGGCTGGAAACCCCCGATTGCGCAGAGCCCAGGTAAAATCCCGCCGCACCCGTCACCACCACCAGCGCCATCACCTTCAACTTGAAGAGCTCGCGATAGTCGTGAATCAGTGTCGCCGTCATGCCGGGACGGGGAACCGCATGCGGAATATGATCCACATGTGTTGCGTGCTCGATTTTTTCGGCGGCTTGTGTCGTTGGGGTCATGGAGTGGGCTGGGCGCAAGAGCAAACAAAAAATTCAGCGCTCTCTTTCATCATAGCAAGCGCAAAAGCTTTTGATTTTCCAAGCTAAATTACACTCGCTCATCTTCTAATCTTCAAAATTCCGTACTCGTCAATATTTTTTCCACCACTCCTTGCGGCGTCAGTGAATCCACATTCAATTGAATCCGCGCACTGCGATACAGCGGCATCCTGCGCTCGTAACGCGCCGCCAGATTTTTTTCGTCAGCCAGCAACGGCCGTGTGCCCTCACTCCCTTTGCACCGTCTCTGCGCCGTCTCCAGACTCACCTCAAGATGAATCAGCAGTGATCCCTCTTCCATCAGCCTTCCCCGCACGCTTTCGTTCTCAATCGCGCCGCCGCCCAGCGCCAGCACGATCTCTTCTTCGCTGAGCAACGTCGCAATCGCCGCCTCTTCCATCTCTCTGAACTTCGCTTCGCCAAATTGCTGAAAGATCTCTGCGACCTTCATTCCCGACCCGGCTTCAATCGCCTGGTCCACATCAATAAAACGCCAGCCGATTTTTTGCGCCAATATTTTTCCGCATGTCGTCTTGCCCGAGCCCATGAACCCCGTCAGCACAATCCTGCGCGGAGCCGCCTTCGCCTCATTCAATGACTCCATCGCATCGCCCGCATTTTTCCGGCGCTCATCCATTTTGTGTTCTCTTTTGCTCGCTTTCAGAGTGAAAAAACATGCTCCACCGCGTCCAACTCACAGGAACCGTGTTTATACAACCAATTGCATTTGCCTTAACTGTCTCTTGAGTCCGTTATTGACTGGGTTCCTCTACTCTTGGTTGGGAGATTCATGCTCTTCCTCGTTAGTATAAAGTGCAGGTGTTTGTGTGGTCTCTAATGCCGTCTCCGGCGCTGGTTCCATCTCACGCCACAATTTTTGAACTGTACTCTCCGGCTCGTGCCGGTTTTGGAGCTAGCGTGATAGTGATTTGCCTGAAGAATTCGAAGCTTCTTGTGGCCAGTCAACTTGTTGCCTATCTGCTCCTCTTTTCTGCTTCTTCAATATTGACTCACGCACAACAGGCGCCCCAGCCGACAGCACAGACCAAAACCGATACCGCCAAATACTGGGGAGCAACCATCCGCGGCATCCAATTCTCCGGCGTCACCACGGATCAGCTCACGCCTCTTACCGAGCATCTCGCAATCAAAATTGGGGATCCGCTCGACTCTGAGGCTCTCGCGCAATCCATCCGTCAACTCTTTGCCACGGGCCTCTATATTGACCTCGAAGCCAGCATCACGCCTCAGGATGGCGGCGTACTCGTTGATTTTTCCGGCCAGCCGCGCAGGTTTATCGGCAACGTCACTGTTACCGGCGCCAAATCTTCCACCTTGAATGCGCAGTTGACTCAAGCCACCGCTCTCAATGCCGGCTCGCGTTTTACCGAAGCCAAATACACGCTAGCCATCGAACAGATGCAGCAGACCATGGCGCGCAATGGATTTCATCAGGCAAAGATTTCCTCCCATCTCGTACCGCGCCCGAATACCCAACTCGTCGATCTCAGCTTCCAGGTAGAGTCCGGCCCCCAGGCACGTGTGGGGCAAGTGACTTTGACCGGGGACGCTGGAATGAATGTTGACGCATTCCGGCGCGCGGCACACCTGAAGCTCGGTTCACTGATTGACCACGACACAAAATCACACGCCCTCGCCGGGGTCCTCAACCATTTCCGCAAGCAGAATCGATTCGAAGCCGAAATCAAACTCCTCGCCAACGACTACGAACCAAAAACAAATCAGGAGAACTATCAGTTTTCAGTCAATCGCGGCCCCGTTGTGCGCGTCCTGGTCAATGGAGCCAAACTGAAAGACTCGCATATTCGCCGCCTGGTTCCGGTCTTTGAAGAAGGCTCCGTCGATGAAGACCTGCTGATGGAAGGCAATCGCGCACTGCGCGACTACTACCAGCGCAAAGGTTATTTCAGCGCAAAGGTCGACCACCTTGAATCCGCCGCAAACTCTGACCCGGTCGTCATTCAATACACCGTACATCTTGGCCAGCGAAGCCGCGTATCCGAAGTCAACATAACGGGCAATCATTATTTTGATACCGGCACTCTGAAGGACCGCATCAGCGTGCGCGCCGCAGACTCTTTTGACAGGCAGGGAATTTACAGCCAGGCTTTGCTCAATTCCGACATTAACGCACTGCGCGCGCTTTACATCAACAACGGATTCGCTGACGTTGCCGTTACTCCGCTTACGACGGAAAATGAAATCCCCAATTCAGGCAAGCAAGTACCGCTCAAAGTTACTTACGACATCACCGAAGGTCCGCAGCAACGCGTAGCCTCAGTGCGCATTGAAGGCGCCAGGCAGATTCAAATTCCCAATCTGCTTTCCATCTTGAACACCGCGCCGGGCCAGCCACTGTCGCCGCAAAATCTTGCCGGCGATCGCGACGCTCTGATTACCTACTACCTCGACAAAGGTTTTGACCAGGTCAATGTGGATGTGATGGATACGCCTGTGAAACCAGCATCCGCCGAAGCTTCAGTAACGGACAAATCGTCGGCAACTCAAAAGAATACCCATGAAATTCTCTTTCGCGTTCAAGAGGGCCGGCAGCTTTTCATTCGCAATATCCTGATAACGGGCCTTCACTACACGCGTCCAGGAACAATCGCCAAGGCAATCACCATTCACGATGGTGACCCGCTGAGCCGAAGCCAAATGGCCACCACCCAGCGCAACCTCTACGACTACGCGCTTTTCAGTGAAGTCAATATGGCGGTCGTCAACCCCGTTTCAACGGCCTCGCTTGCTGCAGATGCCAGCACTGTAACAACCGGGAACAACACCGCCGCATCCACCATCCCGACGGTCGAACTTCCAAGAACCGTCCTGATTCAAACCACGGAGGCCAGTCGCTGGTCCTTCACTTATGGTCTCGGATTTGAGGCCTCCACGGGCGTCTGCGGATTGATTGTTTCCAGCGGCTCATCCTGCCCTGCCAACGGTAAAACCGGAGTCAGTCCACGCGTTCTCCTCGACATCAGCCGCGGCAATCTCTCCGGCCGTGAGCAATCGCTCTCCCTGCGCGGCACCTACGGCCTGCTCGAACAAAAAGTCAACCTGCTCTACCAAACCCCTCGGCTCTTCGGCAATCAGGATTTCGGATTCACCATCTCGAGTGGCTACGCCAACACGCAGGATGTCACCACTTATGTCTCCTCACAACTCGATGGAGGATTCAAGCTGACGCAAAGATTCCTCAATCCCAGCGACTGGCTCAATCGCGCCAACACCTTTGTCTACGAACTTTCTTTCCGCCGTGTCAAAGTTGATAAAAACAGCATCCAGGTTGATCCCTCTGAAATTAATCTTCTCTCCTCAGCAGTCCTTGTCAGTGGGCCCGGCTTCACCTGGAATCGCGACACCCGAGATTCGCCCATCGATGCACATAGCGGAACTTACACCAGTGCGCAGGAGTTTTTGTCAGTTAAGTACCTCGGCGCACAGGCTCAGTTCAACCGCGTCGATCTCTCCGAATCAAGCTACCACTCCTTCGACAAGCGGCGCTTTGTGCTCGCGCGCAATACCCGTTATGCGCAGATAGAATCCTTCGGCTCCTCCAGTGAACAGCTCATCCCGCTCCCGGAGCGCCTCTATGCAGGCGGACCCAACTCTCATCGCGGTTTTGGCGTCAACACGGCCGGCCCGCGCGATCCCTTCACGGGATTCCCAATCGGCGGCGCCGGCGCTTTCATCAACTCCACCGAACTCCGTTTGCCGCCGCCGACCTTGCCCCTTGTCTCCAACTCGCTCAGCTTCGTTCTCTTCCATGACATGGGCAACGTCTTCGTCAACGCCAGCGACATATGGCCGAGCATCTTTCGTGTAACGCAGCCAAATCGTTCCACTTGCAGCTCCACCACCATTGGTCCCTTCACCTCAACCGGTCAGCAGGGAACCTGCAGCTTCAATTACTTCTCGCACGCTGCCGGGCTCGGCCTTCGCTACCACACACCTGTCGGACCCATTCGCATCGACCTCAGTTACAACCTCAACCCTCCGATTTACCCTGTTTCCTACAACAACAACCTACCCATCACGCCTTACGTTGGCCAGGCGCCGCACTTCAACTTTTTCTTCAGTCTGGGGCAAAGCTTCTAATGCCCGCCGGACTTAATCTGAAACTGAGCACCATGAACTCGACGCAATCCAGATTCCGCAAACTCGCCACTTCGCCTCTACTGAGTGCGATGCGATCGCTCGTCCTGTTCCTCTCCATCGCCTTATTGCTTTTCTCTTCTGCATCGGCTCAGTCTTCAACGCAAACTCCAGCGCCAGTCATCGCCGACCGCGTACTCGTCGTCGTCAATCAGCAAGTTATTCTACAAAGCGATCTCGACCGCGAAACGCGTTTGAGCATCCTCGATCCAAATCTTGATTTCACCACTCACCTGGCCCCATCAGAAATTCTGGGCCATCTCATCAGCCGTACGCTGATTCGTCAGCAGTTCGTTAATCAACCGCTTCTGACTCCCGCGCAGCTTCAGCAAGCCGTCGAAGCCCGCCTCGCTGAACTCCGCACCCAACTCCCCGCCTGTGTCCGCCTCCACTGTGACACACCTGAAGGCTGGCAGGCCTTTCTTGCAGAATCACACCTGACCGCCGCTGAAATTGACTCCTTCATCCGCGAGCAACTCCAGATTCTCGACTTCATTGAGCAAAGATTCCGCGCCGGAATTCACATCACACCGGAGCAGATTCAGACCTACTACAAAACCATCCTCCTGCCTCAGTACTCAAACCCTTCGCTCGCGCCCACTCTCGAATCCGTTTCTTCGCGCATCAACGAAGTCCTTCTGGAAAAGCAAGTCAACCTCCTCCTTGAAGACTGGCTCACCACCCTGCGCAAAGAAGGTGACGTAGAGTATCTCGACCCCGCACTAGCTCCCACTCTCATTACTTCCGCGCCATCCACACCCGCGCCGGCGCCAATCACCACAGGAGGGCCGCGTCCATGAAACTGACACGCCTCCTCTTCCATCCCCGCGTGCATTGGTCCATTCACACCCTGCGCGGCTTCCTTACCTTGATACTCATCATCGTCCTCGCCATCATGGGAATCTTCATCTGGCTGAGTTCATCGGCCTTTGAGCAACTTGCCCGCGCCAGGCTCATTGCCCAACTCGAAGAAGCCACCGGAGGACGCGTTGAAATCGCTGCCTTCCACTGGAAGCCTCTCAACCTCGACGCCGAAGCCGATGACCTCATCATTCACGGCCACGAACCCTCCACCGAGGAGCCCTACGTCCGCATTGAGCGTCTTCACGCCAGCTTCACCATCTTCGGCCTCTTTACTCCGCGCATCCATCTGCGCAAACTAGAAATCAGCAAGCCCTCCATCCATCTCCTCTTCAATCTCGATGGCACCACAAACATTCCTCAACCCAAACGCACGCACTCAGCGGACAAAAACTCCCTCGATGAACTCTTCAATCTCCAGGTAGGCCACATCATCGTCACTGACGGCGTCATTCGCATCAACACCCAGCGCACACTTTTCGCTCTCGATGCCCGCGATCTCGATTTCACCCTCGCCTATCAGCCACGCACTCTGATGGCCACTGACAGTTATCACCTCGAAACCACGCTTAACGATCTCGCACTACGCCACGGCATCAACATCGATTACACGAACCCGGCCAAAGATACGCCCACGGCACACTACCGGCTTCAATCCGTGATCGACCTCACGCGCAACTCCGCATTTCTCCGCTCGCTGGAAATTGTTTCGAATTCCCATCGAATTTCCGCCACCGGATCGTTGCATGACTTCACGAATCCCGCGTGGGACGCCAAGTGCAAAGGCGAGTTTGAGCTCGCGCTCCTCCAGCCGCTCACAGGTTTTGAAGACACTCCCGCCGGCATCGCGCGACTCGACCTCACTGCCGCAGGCAAAGCCGGCGACTTCCACGTCGATGGCCCGGTCCACGTCGATAACGGCTCCTACACCGGCGGTGGTCTGAACTCCTCCGGCATCCTTCTCGATACCCGTGCCCACGCTGACAAATCCGTTCTGCGTTTTGAAAACATCAATGTGCGTCTTGCACAGGGCGGCAACATCACCGGCGAAGTTGTTCTCCATCATTGGATCGCGCCATCTCCCGGCATGCCCAATTACAACGTGCGGCCCGCAGGCCTCGCGCTTCCCAGCATGCGCTCATGGGATGTTTTCATTCCCGTCGATGGCCTCGTCAACGCGCAACTCAACGCTTTGCCAATCGACACTCTGATGCAGATCGTCGCTCCGACAGACTTCCATCGCCTCGGTCTCGATGGCCTCATCAACGGCCCCACCAAAGCCGAGTGGGAAGGCGGAGACATTCGTACCCTCCGCGTTGCGGGCCAACTCGCCATCGCGCCATCCGGCAAAATGATTCCCGGCGAAGCCCCCACCTCCGGCATCATCGATGGCACCTACTACCAGAACAACAGCTCTGTCGATCTGCGCAACTTCGACCTTCAGCTCCCATCAAGCCACTTCAATGCGCATGGCCGTCTCGGCGCTTATCCGCTCTCCAGTCCTTCCGCACTTAACGTCGAGTTCCACACCTCCAACTTCGGCGAATTCGACCAGCTTCTGCACGACCTCGACTTTGAAAGTTACAACCAGCGCGGCGCGGCGGCACTTCCCGTTCAGCTCAATCAAGCTCATCAGTCACAGTTCAACTTCAAAGGGCTGTGGGGCGGCTCCATTCTCGATCCCCACATGAGCGGCGCCGTTACGGCCACGCAAATCTCGCTCATTCTTCCTCCGCACGCCGCCAATAATCCAAAAGACTCCAATCTCAAACCGCAGTGGATGCCATGGGATTCAATTGAAGCCGCTGGCACATACTCGGCCAGGCATCTTCTTGTTGATCACGCCCGTCTCACTCGCGCCTCGAGCGTTGTCGAACTGAATGGCTCGCTTGATGCAGTCACTGGTCCGGCGCCAGCGCGCGATCCAACCGCGCCCGCTTACGACCTGGCATCGAATCTCCGCCTTCACGTCACCGCGCATGGAATCGACCTCGGCGATATCTACGCACTCACCGGAAAAACCTATCCCGTCACCGGAATTCTCGCCACGCAATTCGATTGCAATGGCCCTTTGCGCTCTCTGAACGGAACCGGATGGGTGCAACTTACCTCTGCCACCGCTTACGGCGAAACTATTTCGCGCCTTCACATACACGGCGACCTCAAAGACTCGCTCCTCAACGTCTCAAGCTTGATTGTCAACGCGCCTGAAGGCTCTCTCTCGGCCCGCGGCACGTACAACTTCTCCAATGAGAGCTACACAATTGACGCTCACGGCGCCGGACTCCAACTCAAGCACTTCAACGCCTTCAAATCGCTCTCGCCCTATCTCTCCGGCGCAGTCAACTTCTCCGCCACAGGCGTGGGCACACTCTCTGACCCGCGCTTTCAAGCCCACGCATCCATCGATAATCTTCTCATCACCAACATTTCTTCCCCCTCCATCAAATCAGTCCAGCCGGGCACGCTCGTGGTCTCCGCCTACGCCGCCAATCACGCGCTCACTTATGACGCACAGGCCAACTTCGATTCCGCGGTTCTCATCGCTCACGGCACAACCGCCTTCAAGCCTGACCTTCCAACCCAGGCTCAAATCAATCTCTCGCACTTCAACATCGCCACGCTCTTCCGCATTGCCCACCTTGAAGAGCTCTCGGCAAGCTCTTCCATCGACGGCACCTTCACCCTAACCGGCCCGCTCGCGCATCCTGAGCAAATGAAAGGCCAGGCCAATCTCGCGCCGCTCTCCGCAACCGTTCAAGGTGTCCAACTCCGCTCCGAGCAAAATCTCCACGCCTCGCTCGCCTCAAACCGCATCACCCTCGATCCCGTCCACATCATCGGTGAAAACACCAACCTCAATCTCAACGGCGACCTTTCGCTCTCCGGCAACCACCCGCTCAACCTCGTCGCCAACGGAAACATCAATCTCAAGCTTGCTGAAACCCTTGACCACGACCTTACCGCCAGCGGCACGGCCTTATTCAAAATTCAGGCCCACGGCAACCTCGCCAGCCCCGGACTCACCGGAACCATCGACTTTCAAAACGGCGCACTCTCCCTTGAAGACCTCACCAACGGTCTCAGCCAACTTCAGGGCACACTTGAGTTCAATCAGAACCGCCTGGAAGTGCGCACACTCACCGCCATGAGCGGTGGCGGACTCCTCTCGCTCTCCGGCTACCTCGCTTACCAGAACGGCCTCTATGCCGACCTCTCCGTCACCGGAAAATCCATTCGTATCCGCTATCCACAAGGCGTCAGCGCTCTCGGCGACACCACTCTCCGGCTCCAGGGAACTCCCACAAATCTCCTCCTCAGCGGCAACGTCCTCATCACACGTTTTTCCATCACACCTGACATCGACCTTGCGGCTCTCGCTGCGCAATCCAATTCCATTCGCATCATTCCGCCGCTCGATGCGCCCTCCAATCACCTCCGCCTCGACGTGCGAATCCAATCCTCGCCCCAGCTCAGCTTCCAGAACGCATTCGCAAAACTTGCCGGCAACGTAGACCTCCGGCTGCGCGGCACCCTCGCCAATCCATCGCTCCTCGGTCACATCTCCGTCACTGAAGGCAGCGCCACCATCGCCGGAACACACTACGACCTCGAGAATGGCGAGATTCTTTTCGACAATCCCGTCCGCATTCAGCCCATCATCAATCTCAATGCCACGGCACGCGTGCAGGATTACGAAATCACCCTCGGCATCCACGGCTCTCTCGACAGAAACTCCATCACCTACCGCAGCGAACCGCCGCTCCCGCAAGCCGATGTCGTCGCTCTCCTCGCTCTTGGCCACACGAACGAGCAACAACGACTCTACACGCAACAGCAGGAGAATGCCTCCAGCCCCACTACCGACGCACTGCTCAACGGAGCGCTCAACGCCACCGTCAGCAGTCGCGTGCAAAAACTTTTCGGCGCGGGCACTGTCAAGGTTGACCCCTCCTACCTCGGCGTCCAGGGAACCACCACCTCGCGCGTCACCGTCGTTGAGCAAATCGGCCGCGCCGTCACCTTCACCTTTGCCACCAACGCCAACTCCACATCCCAGCAACTCATCCAGGCTGAAATCGCCATCAACCGCCACGTTTCACTCCTCGTCGCCCGTGACGAGTCCGGCGTCTTCTCCATGGTGTTGAAAGCCACCCGCCGCCACAAATAAATTTTTCATTTCGGGTAGTACAGGGACCGCCTGAGTGTTTTTTTCAAGATGGCTAACCAGATGGTAAACACAGCCTGTTTTCCTCACCAAAACCGGCATATCTACATTGAATACTTATCAAAAAAACTCAACGTCTAAGTACCGGTCCAAAATTCAACAAAATCTTGCGCCAACTCGCCACTTGCGCACAGAGCAAGCCAACTTGCCATTCCCGCGTCAGCGGGAGCCAAATTGCAATCCATTTTTTAAAGACTGTTTCTCCCATCTCTCAATTAAGAATCACAACCGCCTACTTCATCCACTGGAACATTTAGAATGAAAGAGTCGTAACTCCTACTCATGCGCCGGACTATTCCGGCGGGAAAGCCCCACTCTTGTCTATGCATCGCTGGTCCAAACTCTTTATCCCTACCCTCCGCGAGGCCCCGGCAGATGCCGAAGTGGCCAGCCACAAGTTCCTCCTGCGCTCCGGCTACATCCGCCAGTTGGGCGCCGGCATCTACAGCTATCTCTTTCTAGGTCAGCGCTCCCTGAACAAGATCATCGCCATCGTTCGCGAGGAAATGGACAAGATCGGCCAGGAGTTTTTCCTTCCCGCCCTCCTCCCCAAAGAGCCCTGGGAGCAATCCGGCCGCTGGACCGGCATGGGCGACAACATGTTCCGCCTCAAGGACCGCAAGGGCGCAGACCTCTGCCTCGGCATGACTCACGAAGAGATCATGACCACCATTGCGCGCAGCGAACTGCGCAGCTACAAGCAACTCCCCCAAATCTGGTACCAGATTCAGACCAAATTCCGCGACGAACCCCGTCCCAAATCCGGCCTCCTGCGCGTGCGTCAGTTCACCATGAAAGACAGCTACTCCTTCGACATCGACGCCGCGGGCCTCGACAAAAGCTTCGACCTTCACGACGAAGTCTACCGCAAAATATTTACACGCTGCGGCCTCAAATTCGTCGCCGTCGAAGCCGACTCCGGCGCGATGGGTGGCTCTCAATCTCAGGAATTCATGGTTTACACCGACGCCGGTGAAGACCTGATTGCAAGCTGTCCCGTCTGTCATTACGCAGCCAATCTGGAGAAGGCAACCTCGCGCCTCGATGCAGTCACTGAGATGGCTCCCACCGGCGACGGCAAGCCTGAACTCGTCCACACTCCCGGTTGCGCCGCCATCTCCGACGTTGCCGAGTTCTTCAAAATCTCACCCGCATCCGACATCAAGTGCGTTGCTTACATGGCGCGTAAACTCAGCCCCGACGGTAAGGATACCTGGCACGGCGTGGCAACTTTCCTGCGCGGCGACCACCAGGTCAACGAGACAAAACTCCTCGGCGTCATCGGCGCCGCTGAACTGCGCACCATGCAAACCGAAGAGCTCACCCAATTCTTCTCCGGCCCCGCCGGCTTCCTCGGCCCCGTCGGCTTGAAGCATGGCTCCAAGCCGCTCACTGGCGAACTCACAGTAGTGGTGGACTCTTCGCTTGAAGGCCGCTCCAACCTGGTTGCCGGCGCCAACAAACTCGATTACCACCTGCGCAACGTCACACCGGGCCGCGATTTCACCTGGACTCTCCTTGCCGAAATTCGCAGCGTCAACGAAGGTGAGCATTGCCCCAAGCCCAATTGCACCGGCTCACTCGTCGTCGGCAAAACCGTCGAAGTCGGCCACATCTTCAAGCTCGGTTACAAGTACTCCGAATCCATGGGCGCTCGTGTCCTCGATGAAAACGGCAAAGAAGTCACGCCCATCATGGGCAGCTACGGCATCGGCATCGAGCGCATCCTCACCTCCGCCATCGAGCAATCCAACGACAAAAACGGCTTCTGGCTGCCCCCGTCCATCGCGCCCTTCGACGTAGTCGTCACCGTCACCAACGTTACTGATACGGTTTTGATGGAGGCTGGCGGGAAGATCGCTGCCGAGCTTGTCGACGCCGGCGTTGACGTTTTGCTCGACGACCGTGACGAACGCGCCGGTGTGAAATTTAAAGACGCCGATCTCATCGGCATTCCTTACCGCATCAACGTCGGCAAAAAGACCGCCGAGGGTCTTGTCGAACTTGTTTCCCGCGCCACCTCAACCAGTGAAGACGTTGCTATCGCATCCATTGCCGAGCGCGTCAAAACTCTGGTGCAGAAGGAGCATGAATGAGTTTTGAATTTGAAGACGAGCCCAAGCCAAGAAGAAAGAAGTTGAAACTTACCTGGATCCACTGGGTAGTTTTTTCTTTTGCCGGCATCTTTCTCATTTGCGCGCTTACTGTTCTCTCCATCGGCGGTTACTACTACTTTCAAACCCGGCCAGTGATTGAAGCTCGTCTCAAGCAACCATTATTTGCCAACACGGCAAAAATCTACGCAGCGCCGCGCGAAGTTCGCCCCGGCCAGAAGCTCTCTCGAACACGCGTTACCGCAGAACTGCGCACTGCCGGATACACGCCCGACGGCGCGGCACAATCCTCCCAACTCGGAAGTTACGCCGAGGGTGTCAACACCATCACGATTCACCCAGGGCCGCAATCCTTTCACGCTCCTGATAGCGCGACGATTCATTTTGATTCCGGCGTTGTTACATCCATCAGCGACGAGAAGGGTCAGGGCCTGAGTTCCTACGAACTCGAACCGCAGCTCATTACCGGACTCAGCGACGACGAGAACCGCACCAAGCGGCGCCTGATCACTTATGACGAGATCCCTTCGAACCTGGTTCAAGCAGTCCTCGCCATTGAGGACCGTCGTTTCTTTGAACACTCCGGCGTCAACTACTCCCGCCTCATATCGGCGGGCGTCAAAGATGTTCTCACCGGGCATAAACAGCAGGGCGGGTCAACACTGACGATGCAACTGGCCCGTGGATTCTTCCTCTCGCCTGAGAAAAAATACAAGCGCAAGATCATCGAGATCGTCATTACCTTCCAGCTCGAACATCGGTTCAGCAAGAAGCAGCTCTTCGAGATGTATGCGAACCAGATCAATCTCGGTCAGCGCGGCAGCTTCTCCATCAATGGTTTTGGCGAGGCCTCGCGCGCCTATCTCGGCAAGGACATCAAGCAACTCGATCTGGCCGATTGCGCGATGCTTGCCGGCATGATTCAGCGTCCCAACTATTTCAATCCTTACCGCCATCCTGAGCGCACCATTGAGCGCCGCAATCTGGTTCTAGACGGAATGGTTGAAACCGGAGCCATCACCAAGGAACAGGCAGAGAAGGCGAAGGCCGAGCCGCTGCATCTCTCCGCGCAAAGCGTGGACGCGAGCGAAGCTCCCTACTTTGTGGATCTCGTCCATGACCAGCTGGTTCAAAAGCTGGGCGAGCGTGATTTCAACAGTGAAAGTCTGCGCATCTACACTTCGCTTGACCCTGAGCTCCAGCGAGAAGCTACCTTGGCCGTCGACCAGACGATTCACGAAATTGACGCACAGGTAGACAAACTCCACGCGCACCACAAGCCCGGCGAAACCTGGTCCTATCCACAAGTCGCACTGGTCGCGCTCAATCCGCACACGGGTCAGGTTCTGGCGCTCGTTGGTGGGCGCAATTACGGCAACAGCCAGTTGAATCACGCCATCGCCAAGCGCCCTACCGGCTCCATCTTCAAGCCCTTTGTCTTTGCTACAGCCTTTGCTGATGCGGTGCAGGGAACTAATCTCTCCGGAACTGACAAGCTCTTCACTCCCATCACCATGCTCACCGACGAAGAGACCACGTACCAGGTCGGCGACAAGGAGTACACGCCTCACGATTACCATGGCGGCTTCAAAGGCCAGGTCTCTGCTCGCGAAGCGCTGGCGCACTCCATCAACGGCGCCACCATCTCACTGGCCTCGCTTGTCGGTTTTGAAAAAGTTGCCTCGTTTGCACGCGATGCCGGCATCAAGAACGCGCGTGGAACGCCATCCGTCGCCATCGGCTCTTATGACGCAACTCCGATGGATATGGCAGGTGCTTACACGACCTTTGCCAACGGTGGCCTGCACATTGATCCATGGCTCCTGGCCAGTATTCGCGCTTCCAATGGTGATGTCATCAGCGATTACGAACCGCAGACCAAACAAATTCTTGATCCGCGCGCCGCATACCTCACCACTAGTCTTCTTCAGAACGTCATCAACACCGGCACCGGCGCCTCCGTTCGTCAACGTGGATTCACGGCTCCCGCAGCCGGCAAAACCGGAACCAGCCACGACGCATGGTTTGCGGGTTTCACCAGCAACCTGCTCTGCATCGTCTGGGTTGGCAATGACGATTACACGGACATCAAGCTGGAAGGCGCGCATGCCGCTGCGCCTATCTGGGCTGAGTTCATGAAGAAGGCCGTACTGCTTCCTCAATACTCTGACACGCACGACTTCGCGCCTGTCGATGGCGTTGAAATCGTCAAGATTGATAAGGTGAGTAATCTGCTGAGCGATGCCGCCTGTCCTGATGGCTTTGAGGCCGCGTTCCTGAACGGAACAGCTCCCACTGAAACCTGCGATCACCCTGCCGATCATCGCAATTTCCTGCAGAAGATTTTTGGACTTGGAAAGCCAGACAATAAACCAGACGTTAAAAACGGAAAATAATTTTCTTGATCGTTATTAGAAATCCGCAGGTGAGGAATTATTTTTAAATCTGAATCAACTCAGCGGAGAGATTCCGCTGTCACTCTAATAGCTGCGTTTAGACAAAAGCCGGGAGAGGGAAATAGGGCGCAAGGGATAGCGGGACCAGGCGCCTGATCCCGCTATCGTGACTACTTGACAGTGAACTTGACGATATTGGTGCGGAAGCAATCGGTCTGGCTCCCGATGCCGCAGACATATGCGATCACCGAATAGGCGCCTGGCTTCTTGAGGTCATACTCTTTGCTCAGGTTCTTGTCCCACTCGAGCTTGTCAAAGGATTTAAAGGGTACCTGAACAATCTTGCGGCGATAGAGCCATCCCGTATAACAGTTGCTGAAGAAGTGCGCCTGACAACCATCCTCGGTCTCAGTCGGCCTTTTCCCGTCGCTGTTACGGACGTCGAACTTGATGCCGTCGGGGTTGATTTCAAGTTCGCGGCCAACGTGGCTTTCCAGCTTTATATGGATGAAAACATTCTGGCCCGCAGCAAAAGTTGGCGTATCAAATGAAATTTCAGCCGACGCTGTCGCTGACGAACCATAAATTTCATGCTGTTCATGTGCAGTGCCCATGGTGACTGGCTGCGCTTGCGCTTGAGCGCGTGCGGGTGCCATTGCAAAAAATACTCCGCAAACCGCTAAGATGAAAAATGTATTGGTGAAATTTTTGTTCGCCGATGTAGGAAACGCAGCCCGGTTTAACTGATGATTATGCCGATATTTGACATTCACGATCTCTTTAAAACCTCGTAGATTGATTGGGTGGATCAAATTCGAAAAATGCATGGTTCAACCTCCCGGGGTTGACTTTCAAGTACAGCGGTCACCCCTAGTGAAGAATTCATTTTGCACAATTCTTCAGTCAGTTGAGAGGCATTTTTCGGGCTAATCTGTTGTTCTTGTAATAGTAAATTCACTCCCTTACATTACGATAGACATTTTTCACCGATAGTAATCATTTTGTCTTCCATTTCACTCAATAGCGCGCGAGTGGCGAAATATAGGCGAATATATTTGATGATCTTCAGGGAACAAAATAGAAGGCCGCGAGTTTTCCTGTGCAAAACAGGCAATAAACTAGCGGCCACGATACTTGGATGAGCTGATTCCGTGCTGCGATTTCTAGTGTGTTCTGGGGATGAACTGGAAGGAGTTGAGAAAGCGCGTAGTTCCGGAGTATGGCTCTTTCAATGGAGTGGCAGCTAGAACCTGGTAGAGAGTTGTCCCCACGTAATAGATCCGAGCAGAAAAGTGCAGAGTATCGTTGTCGGCTTCGAAGGCCATTCCGGGATAGATGCCCAGCGTGATATTCGATTCGCTCGTGATGTGCGCATTCACATTTTTAACTGCACCGTCTTTGGCGCCTTGCAAAACAGAATTGGGATCTCGGCCACTTGTAGCGGCGCCGTAATCGACAACACCGACATACATAGCCGCGCTGCCAATCTGCGAGAGATAAGCGCGCAATTCAAATGAGCCCTTATCCGTGGGCACGTTCTGCTTGTTGGTTGTAGGTACGGCCGGAAAGGAAACGCTGAAGCCATCACTGGGATAGTTGTAAGTTTGCCAATTCTCAGTCTGTGCCTGCATGCGCGCAGAGGTCACCAATACCAGAATCACTCCCAATACGCCGGTAAAACTCTTCACAAATCGTCCAACCCTCATCATCGCTTGCCTACTCATTGACTCACCCCTCCTTTGAGTACCAGCGCAAAAGCGCAGTCTTCAGTACTGTGAATGATACGCCAGTTTCTCAAGCGTTCAAATCTCAATTTCAATTTAGCTGACTCATGGCTCAAATTGTATTGACTATGATGACCCGTTACTCACGCAGCAATTGAATCAATTTCAATCCATTTCTGCCTTTTCTCTGCTCCTGCCGCATAAGCATAAAAGAAAATTGTCTTGCGCATCTTTTTGCGTTGCGACTTGTCTTCACACTCGGCTAGGATGTTCTGAACTTCTTTAAATTTTGCTCTATTGGAATCCGAATGCGACTGAATTACAACCTCACGAAAGCAACACTCACGGGCGCGCTAGGCGGCCTTCTTTTCGGCTTTGACACGGTCGTGGTGGCTGGCGTTATCGACACACTCGTGGGCCAGTATCATCTGAGCCCGACAGGGAAAGGCCTCACCGTCGCGATTGCCCTGGTGGGCACGGTGATCGGCGCGCTCGGTGCGGGTCAGCTTGGTCAGCGGCTGGGCTCTCGCGAGACGCTGCGCGCTACTGCAATTCTGTACATCATTTCGGCCATTGGAAGCGCACTGGCGCCGAGCTGGACAATCCTCATGATTTTCCGCTTCATCGGCGGACTCGGGATCGGCGCGTCATCAGTGCTTGGGCCTGTGTACATTGCAGAACTGGCGCCGGCTAAATTGCGTGGCCGTCTGGTGGGGGTTTTTCAGTTCAATGTGGTTTTCGGAATTCTTGTTGCGTACACTTCCAACTATTTGATACGCCTGCTGCATCTTGGTGCAACGGAGTGGCGCTGGCAGGTTGGGGTTGCGTCCTTGCCGGCATTGGGATTTCTGATATTGCTCTATGGCATTCCGCGCAGCCCGCGCTGGTCAGCTTCGCAAAATCGCATTGATGAAGCGCTGGCCGTGTTGAAGATGATGGGCGACCCTGACCCTGAAGCGGAGCTGGCCGATATTCGCAAAGCGCTCTCTGAAGAGCATGCCGCCGCGCACCAGCCGGTTTTCAGGTGGAAGTACCGGTATCCACTTTTCCTGGCGATTTCGCTGGGGGCGTTCAACCAGTTTTCCGGAATCAATGCAATTCTTTACTACCTCAATTCGATTTTCAGTTCAGCCGGTTTCAGCCAGATTTCCGGCGACCAGCAGGCGATAGCAATTGGATTTACAAATCTGGTATTCACGATGGTTGGCATGGCGGTGATTGATAAGATCGGGCGCAAGACGCTGCTGTTGATTGGGGCTCTTGGTACGGCCGCTTGCCTTTCATCCGTGGCATGGCTTTTCCATACGAACACGCACCCGGGCGCTTTGGTTTGGATACTTGTTGTTTACATTGCATTTTTTGCAATGAGCCAGGGCGCGGTTATCTGGGTTTACATCGGAGAAGTTTTCCCGAATCAGGTCCGCTCCAAAGGGCAGGGGATTGGCAACGGCAGCCACTGGTTCTGGAATACTGTGATCCAGATGTATTTTCCCGTTATAGTCGCAACCTGGGGACGGAGCGCGCCATTCGCTTTTTTTGCATTCATGACAATTTTGCAGTTCTTTGTGGTACTTTTCCTCTATCCTGAAACCAAGGGCCTCTCGCTGGAGGACCTGCAGAGAAAGTTGGTTCCCGCGGAGTAAGTTGCGAGAGCTGTGTGAGAGAGACCGGGAGGAAGACCGATGGAGCAGGCTGAAGCTCTGGACATTGGCCAGATTCGGGAGATTGTACAAACCGTGGTGGAGACGATGCGCAAGTCCGCGCCGCTCTCGCCGATTGCTGCGGCCAGCTCGCTTGAGTCTGACGCGCTGCGCGAGGAGATCATCCGCGTTGGCCGCAAACTCTGGCAGCGTCAGTATGTGGATGGCAACGGCGGAAACATCAGCGTCCGCCTGGGCAACCAATATGTTCTTTGCACGCCAACCATGATGAGCAAGGCCGATATGCAGCCGGCCGATATTTGCCTCTCGGATCTGGATGGAAATATTCTCGCCGGTGACCGACAGCGCACCAGTGAATTGATGTTGCATCTTGAAATCTACAAGGCCAACCCTGCGGCGCGCGCCGTTGTTCACTGCCACCCGCCACATGCCACAGCTTATGCTGCAACCGGCACTCCACCGCCGACCGGGTACATTACTGAATTTGAACTCTTCATTGGGGAAGTTGCAGTAGCGCCTTACGAAACGCCGGGTACACGCGCGTTTGCTGAGACGGTGCTGCCGTTCGTAGAGGACCATAACAGCATATTGCTGTCGAATCATGGTGTGGTCTGCTGGTCCGATACGGTGAGTCATGCGGAGTGGCTGATTGAGATTCTCGATAACTACTGCCGCACAATCGTCATTGCCAATCAGATCGGCAAGCCGCTGCAACCCATTCCCGATGACAAGATCGCGGAGATCCTCGCGATCAAGCGGCGCCTGGGGCTGCCTGATCCGCGCATCAATCACGCTTCAACAATCGAGCAGTGCGGGTCGGCCGTGAGCAACAGCGAGATTGACCGGCTGGTTGTGAAGGTGATGGAGCGGTTGGAGAACGAGTAGGCGGATTCAATCATGCTCTTGGCAAACACTATCTTTCGCGTTGGCTTAGTATTTTTACACTTCGCCTTGATTGGCTTTGCTTAACTTTCATTGAATCCCTCCGCATTCGGTTCGTGTGGACCCAACGGTTTTGGGTTTTCAGCATTCTTGTCCCTGCTCATTGGCTTTCCTCTCGGGCTTCTTTTCACTGTAATCGGGATTATTCAGAATTGGTTGCGCAGGAAGAGAGAAGTGGATTCTGAAAGTTAAGTCTTTAAAATTTCATGGAACAAGCGCTGAAGTCGTACCCACATACAAAGTTTATTGATAAAACGCAGAGCCTTCACCGGAAAATGCGCGTCTCGCCAGAGAGAATCTTCGACTACGCTGCGCTGTGCTCAGAAGCATGACAAGCCAAAAAACTATAGCTGGATATCCCACTTCGCAAAATCTGGAAATGTGCACCTGCTGGACTACCTGCGCGGGATCATGCGGTAGAGAATGAGATGATTGCGGTCGTCGTCGTCGAAGACGGCGTAGGTGGCGACCTTCTCCAGAGTGTAGGGAGTGAGGAGGTCGGCGTTGCTCTCGGCGATTGCATTCCAGACCAGGTACCAGCCGGGTTTATAGCGCGCAACCTTCTCGGGCATCTCCTCAAGCGAGTAGGCATCGTTGATGGAGGGAATGCCGTTCATCAGGGATAACTGGCTTGCACTGACGCCGAAGATCAGCGGATTTTGTCCGGGAGTGCTGCGCACGATTTTACCGATGGCATCGGCTGCGTGGATGAATTGATAGGTGGGTCTGGTGATGAATTTTTCAATCATGATGCCATTAGCGAGGACGGAGGCGAGCATGATCAAAAGGAGAACAGGTGCGAACGGGCTGCGGCTCTCGAAGAGGCGTGCGAGAAGGATCAGAGCGATGAGTACGAGCGGGGCCAGCATGACAAGGAGATAGCGGGGGGCAAAATCATCCTGGCGACGAATTATATAGAGAGCTTCGGCTGCAATGGCAAGGGTGCTTGCAGCGAAGAGAGGATTGGTGAAAAACGGGCGCAGAGAAAGACGATGGCGCGCGGGCCAAAATGGAAATGAGGCTAAGAGAAGAATGATGAGGGCGATGAGAAGTGTTGGATAGAGGAGACGGTCGATCATGAAGCCGTGGCGGGCCAGATCGGCTAACGTCTGACCGATGCGAGACCAGTCGAAATCTTCCATGGCGTTGTTGTCGTAAAAGTAATGGTAATCAGCGCCGTAGCCGCAGTGCGTGACGAAAACTTCCCAAGCCTTGAAGAACATTGTGGGGACGAGGATGACGGCGGTAATGGACTTGAGCGCGCTGCGCCAGTTGTGGCTCATTGTCCACCATGCCATCCAGAGTACTGCGGGAAGCAGGAGGGCTGAGGTTAACTTGCTCAGCAACATGGCGGAGGAGAGGAGCGCGATGGATGCGAGGCCGAGGAGTTGGCGTTTTTGCAAGCGTGCGGCCAGCAGGAGAAGGCAACAAAACTCAAGCGTGATGAGCGTGTCCAGGATGGCGAGGCGGCTGAAGACGTAAGCGAATGGACTGGCGGCAAGGAGCAGAAAGGCGAGTGGTGCGTAACGTCGGCTTTCGGATGCAATGAGTGAACTGGCAGCGCAAGCTGCGGCGATGGAGAGGGTGACATTGAAGGCGCGCGCGGCGGCGATGCTGACGCCGGTGAAGCTGAAGAGAGTGCCGAGGAGCAGCGGCCATACGGGTTGCGCGACGCCGGGGTTGTAATCGCCGGGGACGTCCCAGTGGCCGGTTAGAAAATGCATGACCGCGGCGCTCGACCACCAACCCTCGTCGGTGAATTTGGCCTGGTCGATCATCCAGATGCTGTAGTTGGGAAAATCGGCGGTCAAATAAAAGTAACGGATAAGAAAGAATGCAATGGCGAGCAAATAAAAAGACCAGCGCACAAGGCGCTGATCTATCAGGTTAGAGAACCAGGCGGTAATACCAGGGAGCCACACGGAGCAGAGCATGGTGATCAGTTTCTTCATCTGCTGATGCCTCTGCTCGGTTGGGATTTTGTTTCAGTTACTCATCGTAATGCAGGAGGCTGAAGATGTCGTAGTTGGGGAAGCGGGAGCGGCCGTTGAGGAAGTCGAGTTCGACGGCGAAGGCGAGGCCGACGATTTCACCGCCGAGTTGCTCCACTAATTTAATGGTCGCTTCCATGGTGCCGCCTGTGGCGAGGAGGTCGTCGACAAGGACGACGCGCTGGCCGGGTTGGATGGCGTCGAGATGGATTTCGAGTGTGTCGGAGCCGTACTCCAAATCATAAGAGACGCGGGCGACCGGGGCGGGAAGCTTTTTGGGCTTGCGGACCGGGACGAACCCGGCGTTGAGACGGTAAGCGAGAGCGGGTCCGAAAATGAAGCCGCGGGCTTCAATGCCCAGGACGAGATCGACCTTCTTCTCGAGGTAATAGGCTGCGAGGGCGTCGATGAGCTGGGCAAAGCCGGTCTTGTCCTTGAGCACTGTGGTGACGTCATAGAAAAGAATGCCGGGCTTGGGAAAATCCGGGATCGTGCGGACGAGGCTCTTGATGTACTCGACGTTCAGGGTTTTTTTGCTGTCAGGCATGGAAGTGGTGTGACTCCTGTATAACGAATGATTGCAGTGGGGATTTGAATTCTGGTCCCTATTGATTATATCGATGGTTGTAGGGCTTGATTGAGAAGCAGTAAGGATTGGAGCAAAGAAAAGAGCTCTGTGTTGAGACAGAGCCCTGGCGGAAATACCCTTTGCAGGAGCAAGTTGGATGCTGCCGCACTACAAAACTCAGCTGGCGGGTGTGTCGATGAGGTGCAGCTCTTTGCCGGGTTTGAAGCGGACGGCTTTGCCGGGTGTAATGCTGACCTCAGTACCAGTGCGGGGGTTGCGGCCAATGCCGGTTTTGCGGGCGCGGACGCTGAAGACGCCAAAGCCACGGAGTTCAATGCGCTCGCCGCGCGCGAGGGCTTCTTTCAAACCTTCGAAGACTGCATCGACGACGGCCTCTGCCTTGGTCCTGGGAAGGCCGGTACGCTCGATAACCTGGTGGACAATGTCTTGTTTAATCAATGCCGTAACCTCGCTTTACTGAGCCTGAAGTCAACTGTACTACGGGTTAACGCAGAGCGGCTAGGTTTTTTAGAGGGATTTTTGGGGAAAGTTTGAATTGAATCATTGGTTTGGGGGTGGAGTGGGGCGCGAGGGTGTGGGGGAAATCGCCAATCTTGCGCAAAATCAATTAAATATTGCGCAAGATGTTGCACGTTGCACCGTGAAACATTAAGATTAGCCATTGTGTATCAATTGAGTTCCGGGGATTCTCTAGCCCGGTAAGTACTGAAATATTCGCTCCTTTATGAGCGTGTGGGAGAATTATGCCGATTCTGAGTGACCGCTGGATTCGCGAGTACGCTACAAAGCACAAAATGATTGAACCTTTCAGCGAGAAGCAGGTCAAGGATGGCGTGATTTCGTACGGGCTTTCTTCTTATGGATACGATCTGCGCGTGAGCGACGAATTCAAGATTTTTACGAACGTGAACAGCGCGATTATCGATCCGAAGAATTTTGACGAGCGTTCGTTTGTCAGTGTGCAATCGGAGTCTGTCATTGTTCCGCCGAATTCATTTGCACTGGCGCGGTCGATTGAGTACTTCAGGATTCCGCGGGATGTGTTGACAATTTGTGTGGGCAAGTCGACATATGCGCGTTGCGGAATTATTGTGAACGTAACACCGTTTGAGCCCGAGTGGGAAGGGTATGTGACGCTGGAGATTTCAAACACAACCCCGTTGCCCGCAAAGGTTTATGCCAACGAAGGGTTGTGCCAGATTTTGTTTTTTAAAGGGAATGAGCCCTGCGAAGTCAGCTATGCAGACCGCAAGGGCAAATACCAGAATCAGCAGGGCATTGTATTGCCCAAGCTGTAATCATTCGTAGTCCATTGCTTCATCTTTCCCGGAATTTCGTTGCTTTATGCCCTATCAGCGACAGTGACACAGTTGCTTGTGCTGGGCAAGGCGGGCTGTGCATTGCAGCACAGTCTCATTCAGCACTGCGCTGATAGACCAAAATCTGGGAAGAGCCGCAAGATGAAGAGCCGTACGAAAATTCGTGTTGGACTAATGGTGCATGACCCGATGCGGTTGGCGGGTTTGAGCGTGATCTGTTCCGCAGTGCCGCATATGGAGACTGTTCAAGGGGATTACTCGTCACTTATTTCGGACCTATCGCTTCAATTCATCTTTGTGGATTTGGGTACGGGGATAAATCCTCATAGTGTTGAAGTTATACGTCGCATTCACTCAGTCAGGCCTGATCTGCACCAGATCGTTATGGGTGACGAGGACGACGAACTTGTGATTGACGCGATTCAAGCCGGAGCACGTGCTTATTTAGAATTGAATGCAACTCCACTCACAGTAAGCAAGGCTTTGCAGGAAGTCGCAGAGGGAACGATCTGGGCGCGCAGGATAGTTCTTTCCAAGGCAATTGACCGTCTAATGAAAGATGGAGCCAACGGAAAGCCGGCTGCACATGCGGCTCAAAGACGGGTGACTGCCCGCGAAAACCAGGTGGTGAAATTGATCTTGCAGGCACAGTCGAACCGTGAGATTGCGGCGCAACTTGGAATTGAAGAGAGAACAGTGAAAGCGCACCTGGGGCACCTGATGCGGAAGGTTGGAGTTAATAACAGAATTGAACTCTCAATTTGGGCATTGAAACATGGAAATACGGATTGACATTCAGGGTTTAATTGGACCTTTAGGGATTAATTAGATTGAGGGATAAAACATTGGTGCAAGTATTATTTAATCATATAGTTAACCAAATATACAATAGGTTACTAAGTTATAACATTCTATAGTTACTTAAGGTTAAACATCTTCTGTAATCTAGCCAGTTACATTTTGCCCTGCGAGAGTTATGTACAGAAACAACGCAGATCTGGGGAAAGGGGTTCCCAGGGAACATGTTTTACATGATTCCTGGTAACCCCTATTTTTTACAATTTATAAAAAAACCTGAAACAAGTAGAAAAGGATGCGAAATAATTCTTCATTTCAATTCCAAAATACTGTCTCATTTTGCTCGCTTTATTTTTTTGCCGCAAGTGTATGGAGTGATTACCAGCGGAAAATTTATCAACCATAAAGATTCATTTTAGCGATTCAACCTTTTGATTTTGCTTACCAATCGCTTGCTGAAGTAGTCTTGCAGATGAATGGCTCTCATCACGGGACCCCACGGTGGGGAGCAGAAAAGGACACCCTAATGAAACTGATGAAAATGAAAAAATTGATTGTGTTTGTGTGCGTGGCAGCGCTTTTGCCAAGCATCTGTTTTGCTGCATCGAAGAAAGAAGAATTGCAAGGCCGTCTGGATGCGTCGAAGCGCATTATGGACCAGATCATGGCTGCATCGGATAGAAGCATCCCATCGAACATTCTTGAGAAAGCGACTTGCGTAGGCGTCGTGCCGGGAATGCTCAAAGGAGCATTTGTCTTCGGTGGGCAGTACGGGCAAGGTGTGGTCACTTGCCGTACCGGGCATGGGTGGAGCGCGCCGGTATTTATTCGCCTTGCGGGTGGGTCCTTTGGGTTTCAGATTGGCGGGCAGTCAACAGACCTGGTGCTGATCGCCGTGAATGAGAATGGCTTCCAGGATCTGCTCAAGAGCAAGTTCAAGATTGGCGGCGATGCAGCTGCTTCGGCTGGGCCTGTGGGACGCAATACGCAGGCAGCCACGGATTGGAAGATGAATGCCGAGCTGCTGACCTACTCGCGCAGCAAGGGATTGTTTGCAGGCATTGATCTGGATGGAACGAGTGTGAGCCAGAACGCCGAGGACACTGAGGTTTACTACGGCCAGCCGCAGGACTTCAAACAGGTTCTGCAAGGGAACGTTGCCGTGCCTGAAGGAGCAAAGAGTTTTGTGCGCACGGTGGCGCATTATTTCGTGCTGGCCAAACACGACAAGTAATTTTCATGGAAATAAAATTTGAAAAGCAGCCCGTACTTCGCGGGCTGCTTTTTTTGCGCCACAGCGGAGCGATTGATGGGTGTGAGAGTGTGCTGCGATGGCTGAGATGTTTACACTTGTAGCTGCGCATGATTGAACTGTTACAGTTTTGGCTGGTGTGGGTTGTGGCTCAGGTGTTGGGTCGCCTGCCGCGCCGGATTGCGCGTTTTTTTGCTGCAGGGCTGGCGAGCCTGGTTTACCGCTTGCATGGGCGATTGCGGCGGGTGGGATGCAGGAATCTGGAGCTGGCGTTTCCTCAGCTTGATCCTGATGCGCGCGAGAGGATTTTGCGCGGAGTTTACAGATCGCTGGGTTGGCAGTTGGTGGAGTTTTGCAGGATGCCGCGGTATACGGCGGAGAATACGCGCGGGTGGATACGGACAGAGGGGTTGGAGAATTACCTGAGGGCGAAGGCGCGTGGTAAGGGAGTATTCATTGTCACAGGACATTTGGGTGCGTGGGAGCTGTCGAGTTTTTATCATTCGCTAATGGGTTATCCGATGAGCATGGTGATTCGGCGGTTGGATAATCAGCCGCTGGATCGATTCGTGAATGGGATTCGTTGTCTGCATGGGAACCGCGTTCTGCATAAGGATGATTTTGCGCGGGGGTTGCTCTCGGCGATGCGGGCCGGCGACGCGGTGGGAATTTTGATGGATACAAATATGACTCCGCCGCAGGGTGTGTTTGTAAAGTTTTTTGGCGTGGAGGCATGCACGGCTTCAGGGCTGGCGCGAGTGGCGTTGAAGACGGGTGCTGCTGTGCTGCCAGGGTTCATGGTGTGGGAGAAGAACGAGAAGAAATATGTGCTGCACTTCGGCGAGGAGATTATTTTTACGCGGAGCGGGAATGCGGATGCGGATATTGTGGCTGCGACGGAGGCATGTACGCAGGCGATTGAGAGTTGGGTGAGAAGGTATCCGGAGCAGTGGTTGTGGATTCATCGCAGGTGGAAGACGAGACCGCCGGGTGACGGGAAGATTTATTGATTTTTGCGAGGAAAGAATGAAGATTTCTGAATTGATTAAACGGCTGGGCGGCGAGTTGGTAGCGGGGAGTGGCGAAGTTGAAGTCACTGGCGTGGCTGCGATTGAATATGCAGGTGTGCGCAAGCTGGTATTTGCGGAGAATGAAGCTCAGGTGAAGGCTGCGGTAGAGAGCAAGGCCGGCGCGGTTGTACTGAACAAGTTCGAAGCAATGGAGACGGCGGAGAAGTCCGTGGTGCAGGCGAAGAATCCCCGGTTGTGGTTTGCGCAGGCCGCGCATATGATCCTTCACGAGGTGCCTGAAAGGCGCGATTTTGCAACGAAAGTGCATCCGACAGCGGTGCTGGGCGAGGATGTGCAGTTGGGCGCGGGAGTTGTCATTGGCGCTGAAGTTGTGATTGGCGACCGTGTGCAGGTGGAGGATTTTTCAACGATTGAAGCAGGTTCAATCATCGGTGCGGACGTGAAGATTGGCATGGCGTGCAGAATCTATCCTCGGGTGGTGATCTATGCGGATTCGACGCTTGGGAATAGCGTGGTGGTGCACTCTGGCGTGGTGCTGGGGGCAGATGGATTTGGTTATGTGCGCGATGCGGCAACGGGCGCGTACACGCAGTTTCCGCAGCAGGGAATTTTAGTGATAGAAGATGATGTGGAGATTGGCGCGAACTCCACGATTGACCGCGGGGCGCTGGGTGAGACGCGCATTGGACGAGGAACGAAGATAGATAACCTGGTGCACATCGGGCACAACTGCAAGATCGGCGAAGATGTGATCATCGTTGCGTTGACTGGCATTTCAGGCTCGTGCACAGTGGGCAGGGGCGCCGTGATTGCGGGGCAAGTGGGGCTTGGCGATCACGTGACGATTGGCGAGGGTGTGATTCTGGGCGGTCAGGCGGGTGTGTTGAGCGGGAAGACGCTGACGAATGAAGGACACAGGCCGGGGACGGTTTTTTGGGGAACTCCGGCGAAGCCTCTGCAGCAGCATTTGCGGGAGTTGGCGATGCTGGCGAGGTTGACTAAAAGAAAAGGGAACCGGGACTAGCTGAAATGCGTCAAGTCGATAGCGCCTAGCCAGTAGTGGCATTGGAAGAACTTGCAGCTATTCGTAATTTAGATTTGCAAACAAGCCCCATTGACTAAACGCTGTCATTATCGTTCAGTGGGGAAGGCTTCGGGTTTCAGGGTGCCGTCGCGCTGCTTGATGAGTTGCTGGACTTTGTCTTCGGCGGAGTCGAGCAGCTCCTTGCAGACGGAAGAGAGGCCGACGCCCTCTTCGAAGAGTTTGAGGGAGTCTTCAAGGGAGAGGTCGCCTTTTTCCATTTGCTCCACGATGATTTCGAGTTTCTTGAGCGAGTCTTCAATGCTTGGCATTTTAAAAAACCTCTTGAGCTTCTAGCTGCTTTTATAACACGTCGGCGAGGACGTCGGCGGCGGCGGAGTAGCGCCCGAAAGGTGCGCTGACTTGCACGCCTTGAACGAGGGGGCGGACGGCTTTGAGCATTTCGCGGGCGATGAGGATACCTTCAGCGCGCGCGGTTTCAGGGGTAATGCATTGGGCCATGCGCAGCATGATTTCCTCGGGCATGGAGACGCGGAGGTCGTTCTTCATGAACTCGGCGTTGCGCAGGCTGGTGAGCGGCCAGATGCCGGCGATGACGGGGATGCGGAAGCTCTCGATGCGTTTCAAGAATGTTTCGAGTAGCGTGAGATCGAAGACGGGCTGGGTGATGGCGTACTCTGCGCCGGCTTCAACTTTCCATGCGAAGCGGCGAATCTCGTGCTCGATGTCGGGCACGCCGGGGTTGGCGGCGACGCAGATGGTGAAGTTGGTGGATGCGCCTATCGAATTCGCGCCGATGTCGAGGCCGTAGTTGAGGCGGTGCACGATGTTGACCAAGCCGATGGCGTCCACGTCAAAGACAGCGGTGGCATCGGGATAATTTCCAAGCTTCGGCGGGTCGCCGGTGAGGCAGAGAATGTTGCGCAGACCGAGCGACGAGGCCCCCAGGAGATCGGACTGGATGCTGAGAACATTGCGATCGCGGCAGGTGTAATGGAGAACGGTTTCAATGCCGGTGAGTTGCTGGATTTGAATGCAGAGGCTTTGCGCGCTCATGCGGGCGCTGGCACGCGGGGAATCAGGGACGTTGATGGCGTGGACGCCGTATTTGGCGAGCAGGCGCGCACCTTCAATTTCTTTGGAGCAATCAATGCCGCGCGGGGGAACGATTTCAACCAGTGTGACGAACTCGCCATTGGCAATGAGGCTGCCGATTTTGGAACGGTCGGCAAGCGGCGCGGGCGGAGTCTCGGTGCTGAGCGCTGGTTGAACGTCGGTAGTGGTGACGCGGGTTTGCGCATCGAGCGCGCGCAGGGTCGAGTTCATGGCTCGGATGTGATTGGGGGTGGTTCCGCAACATCCGCCGACGATTTGCACGCCGGCTTTGAGGGCTTTGCGGGCGAAGCTGGCCATGTACTCGGGAGAGCAAAGATAGATGTTGCGGCCTTCAACAGCGCGCGGCATTCCGGCATTGGGCATGGCGGCAAGGGGAAGATGCGTGGCTGCGCGCATGGCCTCAATGGCGGTGAGAACGGTGGATGGGCCGGAGGAGCAGTTGATCCCGATGACGTCAGCGCCCCAGGTGGTGAGCAGTGCGGCGGCTTGCTCGGGCGGTGCGCCGTCAAGACAGTTGCCTTCGTCGTCCACGGTGACCATGACGATGACGGGAAGATCAGGCGCATGCTCACGAGCGGCAATGAGAGCTTGCTGAGCTTCGTTGAGTGCGGGCATGGTCTCGATGATGAGGAGATCAGCTCCTGCTTCGGCAAGGGCCTTGATCTGCTCGGCAAAAGCTTCGCGGGCTTCGTCGAGTCCGGTTTTGCCCAGGGGTTCAAGGCGCACGCCAAGAGGACCGATGGAGCCGGCGACCCAGGCGTCCATCGCTTGCTTCTCGAGGAGATGGGCGACAGCTTCGCGTGCGATTCTGACACCGGCCTTGTTGATGGCGGCGACTTTGTCAGCCAGTCCGTGGCGGGCGAGGCGAAAACGATTGGCGCCGAATGTGTTGGTTTCAAGAATCTCGGCTCCGGCCTGAAGGTAATCCTCGTGAATAGAGAGGATCATGGCGGGGTCGGAGAGATTGAGTTCGTCGTAGCAACGATTGATGAAGACACCACGGGCATAGAGGACGGTGCCCATGGCGCCGTCGGCGAGGATGGGTCGAGAAGTGAGGGATTCAAGAAACTTGCTCATGCTGAAGCTATGTTAGAGCATTTTCAGCCGCTTGTATCGTGTCATGCTGATGGTGGTGGTGAGTGCAGTGCTCATAGAGGGTCCTCTTTGTTATACTTCGGTAGTCTGGGAGTGATTGTGGGCGGGTTTGCTGGCGCCGTGCTTTTCGCTCAACAGAAGCTTACCGGCAAACTTTCATTCATGCCGCAATCGGTGCCGAGATTTCGGCACTTACGCAGATTTAGCGCTGATTTTCGCGCATTCCGTCGAGGTATAAGATTTTGAAGAAGCGTAGTTTGATATTGAGCGCAGCCGCTGCGCTGCTTGTGGCTGGAGTCTTGGCTGGATGTGGACAGACTTTTTACTTTGCCGGCCGCGTATTGCCGCCGAGCAGGCTTACGAGTCGTGTGCTGATTGCCATCCAGAACCCCAGCGCATTTACGCGCGGGGCACTCCAGTTTGTCGATTCCTTCTACGACATTCGTTCCAGTTACGACTACAAAATTCCGTTTTTCTCCATTGGTGGATATACGGGGAATTTGCCGGTATCAATTCAGAATATGCCTGAAGAGCAAATGGGTGTTGTCTATGGCTCTGGAGATGGCAGCTTGTCGATTATCAACTACGCGGCAGAAAAGACTACCGGAACAGTCGGCGGATTGAATGGCTTTTCGCAAAGTGTATTCCTGACACGCAACCAGTCGTTTGCATTTGCGGCAAGTCAGAATTCTCACGTGCTCAGCGTGGCTGATCGCAATGTCGGCGCGGGGTACTCACTCAGCTTGCCGGGTGTCTATCGCGTCAGCGTGAATGCCGGCGGAACCGTAGCGCTGGCTTTTGTGCAGAACTCTAATTATGTGTATTACCCGATGAAGCTCACGGGTGAGCAAACGTCAAAGTATGCCGGCGGGCCTTCGTTCTGGCCAAAAGCTGCTGTCGATTGCGAACCGCAAAACGCTCCTGGATTCTGCCTCTTCCAGGCACAGAGCCCGGATGCAATCGATGCGACAGGTACGTACTATGGCGCGCCACTGACTTTTGACCGTCCGACCAAAGCAGTTTTCTCAGCGGACGGTTCGACGGCTTACATTCTGAGTTGCGGCCCCGAGTGCGGCGGTACCAAGTCTGCTTATACGCCGGTTCCAGTCGCCCCGATGATCTTCCTCAATGGCCAGGCATCAGGATTGTTGCCGACTACTGCAAGCCTGGCATCGCTTACGGTTCCCATTCCCGGCGGCGCAAGCAATGCTCTGGTAGACAGCACCACGATGTATGTCGTGGGGCAGTGTCTTGCTGGTGTCAACCTGGTGAACAATTTGCCGGTTTGCTCCGGTGCAGGGAATCCATCGAGTGGGCTCTTTACTGGGATGCTTACGACGGTCAACCTGACGAACAATACAGCGAGTTCTGCAGTTTCGATCAGCGATGGCGTCCCCATGGGACCGAGCCGCATCATTCTGGCTGACGACAATACTCTCTGGGTGGGCATGACCAAGTGCACCAACGGCCCGCGCGCAGAATACGGACTGCCCTTTGGTTGCCTGACGATGTACAACACCGCTACGCAATCGGTCACAATGCTTGAGTCATACATTGGCGATCTGACGGGAATTGCGGCGGTGACCAACCTGCACAAGATTTATGTGGCGCAGGGCGGGCAGGTTTACATTTACTCAACGGTAGATGGAACAGCCAAAGATAATCAGTACGTGACCGTGCAGGGTACAGCGATGGATGTGGCCTACATGGACGCTGTCACGGATGGCGATAACACAGTTTACTAGTACAGGAACCCCGCTATGGACGATCCTTTTATCGCCGATGTGCTCGCAATTGCTGCTCATCGGGATGATGTGGAACAGACATGCGGGGGAACGCTTTTGCGCATGGGTGCGCGAGGTCTGAGAACTGCGATTCTCGACTTGACGCGCGGCGAAGCTGGAACGCGTGGAACTGCTGAGGAACGCGAAGCCGAAGCGACGCAGGCAGCAAAGTTGCTGGGAGTTGGCTGGCGCGAGGCGCTGGATCTGACCGATGGCGCGATTGTAAACACACTGGAAAATCGAATCAAGATAGTGCGGGTTCTGCGCACTTTGCGTCCGCGCGTGGTGATCCTGCCCTATTGGCAGGCCAGGCATCCCGACCATGCGATGGTGGCGACCTTGGGGTATGAGGCATCTTTCCTTGCCGGACTCACCAAGTTGGATTCTCCGCTGTGGGTCGGGCTCAGTGATCTGGCTCCGTATCGGCCATACAAAATTATTTATGCAAGCCTTTATGCCGATGTCAGACCGGGCTTTGTCGTCGACATTACTCCTTACATTGAGCAGCGCCACGCTGCGCTGATGGCTTACAAATCGCAGTACGCGAATCAGAAGACCGGGAGCGGATTGTTTGTGCCTGAAGAGGAGATCCGCGAGCGGACTTTTGCCGAGGCGCGCCATTATGGACAGCTTGCGGGCGTGAAATATGGAGAGCCGTTTGTGCAGAAGGAAGTTGGTTTGGTGGATGATCTGACGATGATTCCTGTGCAGAGTATCTGAAAAGAATTCTCAGCTCTAAATATGAATCACCTTTTGCTTGAGGGCATTGAATTTATCCGCCACGCCTCTCCGTCACTCCACCAACACTTTGCAGATCATTCCCCTCATCTCCTGCACAATGGATCCATGCGCTCCTTCCATCCAACGCCGCAACGGAGAGCTGAATATCATCCCGGTTCAATATGTCAGGGATCATCCCGGTCCGTACCCCCCCCGTACCACCC